>Ga0116227_10000697_pt1 | contig 67985 bp, 49 predicted proteins | sample S1TSphgellanicum_FD_89693 | JGI IMG/M metagenome (GOLD analysis project Ga0116227, IMG submission 89693) | Host-associated microbial communities from peat moss isolated from Minnesota, USA - S1T2_Fb - Sphagnum magellanicum MG | ecosystem: Host-associated > Plants > Peat moss > Unclassified...
AAGAAAATTTAAAATTCCAATAATGTCCATAAATTTTTCAAATTTTTAAATTATAAAAAAAAAGGAAAAACAAAAAAAAAAAAAAAACAAGATTATAACATTGAAAATTTTGATGTAATGTCACATGGTAGTTTATTATGATCACAATCCTAAAAATGATCATTTAACAAATATTGATAGACTTGTATCATAAGTTTGAATACTTGAGTTGTTTCCTTATTTTGGTTTAATTTGAAGTCTATGATAATGTCATTGGTCTATAAATATAATATTTAATTTACTACTTTACAATTCAAATAGATAATGCATCTGTAATTTTTTTGATTCCATTAAATTTTTTTTGTCTTTTGTAGGTCCCTTGCATATCATTGGAATGGTTGATATTAAGAGACTGCACAGCACTTGTAACGCTACCTGGAAACATTGGGAGACTATCAAAACTCAAATTTTTGGACTTACGTGCATGTTCAACATTGAAGAAACTCCCTGATTCCATCAGCCAATTACAATCTCTTCAAGTGTTATATTTGTCCATGTGTATCAATTTGGCAACATTGTCTGACAACTTTGGCAATTTATCAAAGTTGAAAGAGGTTTTTCTTGATCATTGCAAAAGTCTAAAAGAATTGCCATATGGATTTGGAAAGCTTCAAAGCTTAGTAACATTTTCAGCAGAAGGGACATCCCTCTTTCACTTGCCTAATTCCTTTTCACAACTCTTCAATATGGAAACCTTAAATTTAGATGATTGCATGGACTTGCAAGGCTTACCACCATCAATTAGTGGACTTGTGAAGTTGAGGTGCTTGTGGATGAGAAATACTGGATTGGAGAAACTTCCAGAGGATTTTGGACAACTCCAAAGCTTGAAAGAATTGCACTTGAATCATTGTAAACACTTGAAGACCTTACCCAATAGTTTTGGATGGCTTGAACGACTTGAATACCTTGACATGTCTTATAATCCTTGCCTTGAAGTTCTCCCAGAAAGCTTTGGAAGGTTGAAGGCCCTTAATTATCTGGAGCTTCAAGGATGTTCAATTGGAGGCAAAATTGGTTTGCCTTTAAATTTTTCCGAACTTATAATGTTGAGAATATTATCCTTGGACAAAACCTTGATTCAAATAGTGCCTGAAAGTTTTAAAGATCTTAATGCTTTATTGAATTTGCACATCCATCAATGTCCAAAATTGGAGTTTATTCAGGCATTACCACGAAATTTGGAATATCTTGATATTGCGGAGTGTCCAAAGCTTGTTGATATTCCATGCTTAAGTAATTTGAGCTCATTGAAATATTTCATGTTACATGATTGCCCAAGATTAACACATTTGCAAGGCTTGGAATCCATGAAAGCTTTAGTGCAAGTAAGAATTTCGGGTTGCAAGATGTTATATACTAATCCAAGCATGAATCATGATGGAGCATTAGAAATGCGTAATTTGAGTGGGAGTATGATGTCAATGAAATATGATACCGATTGGTGGAAGGTAACATATCATACACTTGCTCAAATGTGTTTGTAGCATTGCATGATATGTAGTATAGGATTTGAAAATTATTTTTTGTGTGTTAATTTTTTTTGCTTGTAATGGGCTACTTACATGTGTAGAAAATCAAGATAGCTCCTGGACTATAATTTATGTTTGATGGAAAATGTGTTTTTCTGTTTGCAGAGGGAACCGGCACTACAAGTGATTAGTTATTATGATAATGTGTCGCCACAATTATTTTTGCAATGTACACAAGATGTCTTTCAACAACAATCGATAAATAAGTTTTGCCTAAATGCAACCATTCTAAATGAAATAGAATGTGTGGCTATTATTTTCTACTTTTATGTCTATGATATGGATCAACATTCTACTCATGCTTCAAATTTAAACTTATACCACAAAAACATATGCCCTATAGAAGCTCGAATTCAAAGGAATGGAAAAGTAGTGTACAAGTGCCATTTGTTTGCTTTAAGACATGATGACACAAAGGACAACGTTTATTTTTGCACTTTACGTAGACACCATAAATTTGTGAGGTTGCTACAATTTGATGATGAGGTTGGTGTATATGCACAATTCTCTGATGTAAAATGGGCAAGGATCGTGGTGGAGAAAGGTGCTATCGTAATGGTGCATGGAGAAGATGGTGATGAAACTATTGTTGTTAATTCTGAAGTGTTGAATACAAGCAAGTCCAAAGACCTTCGAATGGAATTCTTGAAGCTCAATTTGGGGAACAAACCTTAATGTAATGATCATCTTTTTATGGTATGTACAAATCGTTCCTTTAAATGACCTATTCATATGGATTGGAAATTAATAAACTTCATTTTTCACTTCACAATATGGAGAATTCAATAAACCATTCAATTTTTTTATTATCTTGCATATTTAAGGCCACATTTTCACACACACCTTGTCCATTGGCTTTTAAGTAAGGAACACAAAATTAATTATTCCAATGTTATTTTTCCCTTTGAAAACACCCATATGGTTAGGCTTAATACTTGAGGGCATGAACTTTTGCAGCTTCCATGGAAGGAGCTTTGGCCAATTTTGGACACATTCCAAACCTAGGTGACTAGCTTACAATTTGCCATTTCCAAACAATTTCCAAATTTTGAGACTTGAGGATGTAAACTTTTTATGGAATAATTCAGACATCACAAGGAGAAACGACCTACATTTACTAGGTGTGTCATGGATTGCACCACTAGAAGCTTGGGGATGTTGCATTCATTTTGTGTTGAATTTTTTTAAAAAGGGGTTGTTCTTGAATATAGGGATTTGAATGGTAGGAGGGTTTGAGTGGATCTTTGTGAGTGGTATGAGAGTTACCGTTCCAAAACCCTTTCATGGGCATTATATTACAAAAAATGATTTTGGAAGGAAAAATTAGTTGGGTAACTAATTCACACTTGGGTCAAAGGCACATATTACACTAGTCTATCTATTAAGGAAGCTAGTTTGTTTGTTTTGTTTGTCACATTGAGGTCTCCCAAATCATAGTGCCCACAAATACACTCTCATACCATTGGAAAGCCAACCTTGACGGCTAGGGGTGCATAAGGTGGTTTCCTAATGTTTAAACCTATGATGGAAGAATTATTGAATATTGAACAATTTTATTAGATGAAGTTGAATAAAATCAAAACTATAAAAACTTTAGGTGAATTTTAGGGGGCAAGCCTTTGGTATTGATGGAAAGCCCTTGATGTGTGGGATTTCTTGGACATTGTTATGGGATTTTCAGACCTAAAGTTGGGGGGGGGGGGTTGTTAAAATTTAACTTGCCTTATCTCTAAGTTGAAACAAGCTTTCACAAACATAACTTCAAGCTTTAACCATGCAAAAAGGAATTCCAATCCCAAAAACCCAAATAACAATCCTCTTTTCCAAATATATGTGATTGAAATTGCACACCCCAAAAAACATAGCAATACTTTTCTATGCCCACAGTGATTTGTGAGCCTCAACCCATGGTTTATCAATATTTCTTGCTTTTATTGGTGTTATTTCAGCCTAGATCATTGTTTTTCTTTCAGCAAGTTTCTGATGGAGCATCATTAGCAATCAATCCCAAAATAAATTTAATATTAATTGCAGCCATGGTTTGTAAAAAGTTGTCCAAAGCTGTTGAAAACTGCCTGAAAACTAAAAACTGCATTGAAGTAATTCAAATTTTTCTATAAATTTTTTTTCCTCAAAATTCTTGGCAATTTTTTCCTCAAAAAGCTAAGGAATTTGTGACAGAATATTTTTCTTTAATTTGTGAAGTCAAAATTTTGGGGAAGTTTGCCACCAAAAAACAAATCACTGGGCCACATGCCTTTTGCTTTTGTTGTTTTAGCCAAAGATATGCTTTTATTGGCTGTCCTTGTTAAGGGAGAGACTATGGAAAGAACTATGATGTAGATTTCCTTTGGTCTCACATTTTGAGGAATGTTCACCAGGTGTGACTTACTGTGAAGTATGAGTTCATTTTTTGGGAACTATGGAGAGTCTGTGCACTAGGCTAGTAGCAATTGCATTCTTTCTAACCAAAAGATGGATTTCCTGGGCAGTGATCATAAGTGAATCAGGCCTACCCAAATTCCAAAAGCCAGCAATTCCATTGTTGTTAGTATCTACATCTCCATCTATAGACTGAATTTCTCTGCAGTTAAGTTATAGAGTATGAGAGTTGGTCCTGGATGTGTAGGTTGGCGGGTGTGGCGGAAGGTGCAAGGGAAAAAAAGTTTTTGTGAAGCTGATGTCTGATTGCTACATACGAAACAAAAATTGCTTCATGAAACAAAGGGTGAAAACATTGAAACAATTGTGAAGAGATGTCTCATTTTTGTATGTATTCTCCCTAGGCTTTTTTTTATAATGAACTTTGGTTTAAGAGATCACAAATAAACCCATCATGATCTTCCATTTCAATCATCTGGATCCATTGATCTTTCTTTCTTGTTTTTTCACTAGTTTTCTGGCTAAATGTCCCATCTTACCCCAAGGTTTTTTCTGTATGGATGTTGGTTTAAGAGATTACAAATCAACCCAGCAGCATGATCTTTGGTTCAGCTAGCTCTCATGCTGCGGATGCACATATTTATTCATAGAAGAATTAGGTTACAATATTAATTTCCATCTTGAAAATTGAGAACTCAGCTTTGACATATGTCTTTTGTTTGTCATCCCTATGGGGTTTGACACAATTCTGAGTGCAATTCCCACAATTCACCCTTTCTGTTGTACACATGCATGAGAGACAGAGAAGAAGAATGTGCACAGATACATAAACTCATTTCCTCCTTTCAGCTAAAATGCCATTCCTAGCAATGACTTCAATAGAAATATCAGTTCTCAGGTATATAGTTGGATTTGATTCTTGTGTTCACCAGTGCTCATATGTCCTAGTAATGATCTTGCCTCATAGCATAAAACTAGACACTTTTAGAGGCTCCTTTCACTAGATAGAAGCTTCAACAATCAGGACACTATGGTGTGAATTGCATGAAGAATGTACAGTCACTTCAGATGTCCATGACTTGACTGCATTATAGTTTGTTGCAAAGTAGTCATGTAGATCACCCCACCAGCCTTTCCTTCAGGACAAAAAAAGCGCCCCTTTCCACTTGAAGTCCACAACTAGCATTAGATCACATACTTCAAAAAAATCAAGTCCAGAAAGTCTCGGGATTCTGATAGTTTTCTCTACACATTGAAATTGCAGAAATTGTTGATGACTGATAGAGTTTCTCAGAGTGGATAAGCTCTTTTGAGAAAGAGGCTGTTGGATCCTAACCAAAAGAAAATTAGCATCTAGGAATTAGCATCATGTAGCAGAGCTATTTTATGGACAAAGTTTTGTTGGATGGAGGTGCAGGTGCAGGAACATCAATTTTTGTGTAGACCTCCTCTGCCACATGAGTTGATGCAGTGCTTGCAAATAGTCTGAGATTGTTTGCTGCTCAAGTTTACAGCCATGAGCATCTATCTATGAGCTGTTCATGAAGTTGGCTATTTGCTCTGGCTCATCAATCAACATCAACTTAGGGGGAAGGAAAAGTTTTGTTCACTCTGGGAAACCACAATCTTGTTAGAAACAAACTGGAAGAAAAAGTCTAGCAAATTAGCCCTCCTAGTACCTACACCTACAATCCATCAACCCACCCAGCTGGGTTGTATTCAAGTGAATGCCAGCTTATTTTGTATCATGATCATAGTTTACATATTTTTACACTATACTTGTGAATAATGTTAAGTATTTTTTAGTCTTGTAATACAGACCTGTTTACAAAAGACATAAGTAGTTAGAGCAGCTCCAGTGGTGCTCAGTATGTGACCTTGCCAAAATATTTCACATCCAAGTTTAGTTTTTTCTTTTCCCAACCCCACCTAGAAAACTAAAAACTAGAACTGCAAATAGGTGGGAGACTACTAATAGCAACCCACCTGGACCAATCAGATCATATTTATTACACTCTTTTTTGGCATCATATTTATTACACTCTTTTTGGCATGTGTGAGGTTTTGTTGTGGAAATTGACATGGATTTGATTATTTAGTTTTCCTCCACATCACACATTGTTACGAAATTTACAGAAAAATGAAATAAAAATAAAAATACATATTACATATGTGCATAATGCAAAATACGTTTGTAACTAGAAAATGATATAAAAACTTTGATCTATATTTCAAAATCCTTAGAGAAAAAAAAGTTTTAAACGAAGCACAAATATTATATATTAGACAATAGAAAAATCGAAGTTTAGACAAACACTAAAACAATTGAACAAATAAATACAGACTTGAAAAGACAAATACATATTTAGAGCTTTTAAGAGAAATTGAAGCTTCCAAAGAAACATAGACACTGAAAAGTGAAAAATTGGAACTCAAACATACACACAAAGAAATTGGAGCTTCCAATCCACACATACACAATGCTTCTCAGACACACACACAAGAAATTGAACAAATACACACTCAAATAAGCATGCACATACACACATGCACACAAAGAGAGAGTCATTAGTCATTTATTTTTTGAAATGAACAATGAGAAAATTTACTTTGATGAAGTGTAGGTGCAATGCTTTAGATGCACAAACTCCAAGAAATGGTTGCTGAAATACAAGTGTAATGCTTCAGATGCATAAATTCAAAAGAAATCACTACTGAAAGAAAAGTAAAATGCAAAGACAAAATGTAAATGCATGCTGCAAAATGCAAAACATGCAAAGAGAAAACTCAATGAAGTGCAAGTGTGATGCTTAAGATGCCAAACTCAAAGAAATTGTTGTTGAAAGAAAAGTAAAATTCAAACACAATGAGGAAATGCAGACACAAACTCAAAAAAAAATTCTATTGTAAAATGCAAACATTTAAAGAAGAAACATAGATACACAAACTCAAAATGATGAGAGAAACCTTAAACCCTAATAGTACTTGTCTAAGAGAGAGCAACCTAGGGAGGTCCTTTGGGGTTTCCTTCACTGAAAATAGGTAGGAAGAAGGTTCCGGGTTCTACCCTAGTTCTACTAGGATTGACAATACAAACCTGTTCACAATAGATCAAGTACTTAATATTGTGATACAGACCTGTTCATAATATACCAAGAATTTAGTGTTGTGATACAAACCTGTTCACAATAGATCAAGTACTTAATATTGTGATACAGACCTGTTCACAATAGACTGAAGGAAAAGCAAGCAAACCAAGAAGCAAAGGAAGGTAAGCCAAGAGAGTGTCTGCAATAACCCAACAGTTCCAGCTGTGAGGAAGAGGTTCTCACCCCACTATTGTTGCAGAAGACACACTACACAGATGGTCAGATGAGAGGGAAGAGAGAACCAAAGGGGCCCCCAAAACAAGGTTTTGGTTGCAAGCACTGGACAACAATCCAGCATCAGTAGTGGTGCTGGGGATTGGTGTGGGGGGAACTGTGCAGTCAGAGAGAAGAAGAAAAATTGGCTGGATATTGCTTTTTAAAAATAACTGTAGTGCAGGACTGGTCTTTTTTTCATTTTTTTTTGGGGATCGCACAGCTTATCAATACAAAAAAATTGGTTGATGGGTAGGGTATAATTTTTTTTAAACAATTGAAAAATTGAAACAATAAAATTTTGGATATTTTTTTGATTTTTTTTTTGTATCAGTGTTTAAAGACTTGCTTTGATAATAATTGGGTCAAAGCTCAATAACCAACCAACACTCGTTTGCATCTCTTGCTTGCTTGTTCTTCTTCAATACAACAACAAAAGTTCAAAGATGGAGTCATGTTCAGTTCCTTCTTTTCACCTGCAAGGAAAAGAAGAAAAAGAAAAAAGACTCCTTCTCATCTCCCTTTGCAACTTCCTACAAATCCAATACTCTAATAATACTTTGGTGTTGGGCACTTATCCTGCAGTATGGTTGTCCAGCCAGGTGCCATGTTTAATTTGTTGCACCAGACTAGTGTGGGCACTTGGTCACTAAGTATTCTACTGGCACCTCTGCATTATCACATGCAGACATAACTTCTGCATAATTACATGAAAACATAACTCGTAAGCAAAATCATGGAAGCATACAGAGCTTTTTACATTAAAAGGGGAAAACACACACACACACACACACACACACATATGTATGCACTCTAAGTACAAGACTTTTGTCTTACTTCTTTTTTTCCCTCTTTGGTGTGACAATGAATACCTACCGCTTTCTGCAGCTGAAGAAAAAGCTAAAGAAAAACCAAACGGAAATGAATGAGAAAAAAAACCAGAACACCCCACTCAAGTAGGAAGACTTTGCTGATGCTTGTAAGTGATGGACAAAAAGGTGAGGGCATAAATGCTCTGTAGGAGAGAATGGGCCATAGAAGGTGCAAGCACTAAATAGGAGTAACAAATCAAATCCAGTCCTTGGGTGAATCCCATAGGGGGTTTCATCCTCATTGCTTAAGGTGAGTGAGGGCAGGGTTTATTGAACCCCGTCTATATAATAAGGGTTAAAGCATTAGTGTACTAATATACAGAGGAAGAGGGGAAGACCCTGTATATATATCAACAAGGATGGAAATCCATCCACAAAAAGCACAACACATGTCAAAGCAAAATGTAAACACAGAAGGAAAAATGTCATGGCTAACGAAATTGCTTGATTTGGTGGGTTTCTATGTACTTTTCTTAGTTATCTTCAGTGAACTAGTAGTTAAATGTGTAGTAGCGTTTGGAAGGTTTGTGACCAATGGAAATGGTGTGAAGGGACCTGCATTTTTTCAATGTTCAACAGGACAGGATTGTGTGTAGGCCTGAAGATAACTTTTTTGCAAATCAATGGGATTGCTGGATTTCAAGGACTGAATTTGTTTTCTTAGGGATCTTGAGGGAACTAATTAATAGTCAAGTGTAATAGTTATTTACAAACAGGGTTCTAGCACATTACTCGTGCACTCTGCTTTCAATTGGGTCAAGTAGGTGGACTGGGGATCATCGACAAGAGGAACCAGCCAAATTTCCCTAGAGATCAGATAGACAGCGAATGCTTATTGGAATCCTATATAGTTCTGGCGACCTACAGGAACTCAACTCAATTTTCATAAACTAATTTTCTTTCCGCTCAAAATGTGATAATTTTGGTGTAGTTCTTCCCATCACAGTGTGAAAAATTCCCCACAAAAACACTGAGGGAAGGTGCATATGGCAGAATCTATGGCTTGTACCCCAGCATTAAAAGTGAGGGGTATCTTATCCTGTCGTGTATGGAGACATATATGTTGTGTTACGTGCAGAAGGCTCTTGATATTTAGTGCAAGGAACCAAGTCCCAAACTAGGCAGAATAAGATATACCCCCTGTTGTTAAGAATTCCAGAGCAAGTTGGTAGAAGAGAGAGAGAGGCATTGCCTATCTTTTGTCTTTCTTGAGTGCTTTATTTTGTTCTGCTGGCTGCAGACTTTTTAAAGTAACTGTGCTTTCATTCTTCTTCCTCTTTCTTTTTCTTGGGGGCAACTTCTGCTGCAACAATAAGTAAGTTTTCCAGTGCACACTACCTCCCCAGTCCCACCCATGCTCTGCCACAATGGGTTCCCACATTGCAAAACAAACCCCTCATTTTTCTTTCTCTCTTTCTGGCAATGAATGGGTTGTGGGAGGGAGGTTTAGGCAATTCAACTCCCAAGCAAATCTTCTGGAAGTAAAGAATGACTATGAACTCTGGTACACTTTGATTCTAGACGTCATTTGCAGCCAAAGAATCAGGGTTTTAAAAAATAATAATAATAATTAATTAATTAATTAATTAATTATTTTTGTGTTCATTTTGAGAGGTAGGTGAACTGGTGATTGTCACTAAGAGGATTTAGCCAAATTTGGCTACAGCTCATAGAGGAAAGTAGATTTTTTTCTGGAACCTTGCCATAAGCTGGTGACATGCTAGTAGCTATGGTCTAAATCTGACAATTTCTACCATTTTTTCCCCCTCAAAATATGGTGACTTTGTGACATTTTGTCCAAAAAAAACCTTCTTCGGATTTACAGCCCTCTGCATTTTTGTCATGGGAGAGTTTTGCCCAAAAAGAAAAAAAGATGCCACGAATATGGGAATAATTGGCAATTAACTTAGTGGCTGGTTTTATAGTTCAATCAGCAATTAACAAGCTATGTAAAGTCATGTCCGATCTGTGTTGTGTGTGTGTGTGTGTGTGTGTGCTTTTTCCCCAATTTTGTGACATTGTAGAGGAAGCAATGATTCATCCACAAGAAGATTTACTCAAATTTGGCTATTATGGTAGTACCTTGGCCATTTCAACACATGTCCATCGAATAATTGACTAATTTTGAAAAATTCATTTCAACAAATGGAATATTCCTAAATATTCACTATTATCCTTCACAATATTTTTTGATTTGGAAGAAATAGTTTTTGAAAATTTCAACAATTCTTAAAATAATAGAATTAGTATTGAATTGACCAAGGTACTAGGGTAGCTAGATATGAAACAAAAAAAATATTAAGCATCCTTCTATGTTTTTGCCAATTTGCTGGATTCTGCTGGCCATTTGTTTCATTAAAAAAAAATTCTCTTATGTAGATCAAAATCATGATTTTCAGGTCAAAATTTTTGCAAAAATTCACCAGACAAAATAAGTCACCCCTTTGGATTGTTCCTAATGACAACCTCAATTTTTTGGTTTTAAACCTCTGTATATGTAATTGGATACATACACATATAAATACACTATAACCATACACAATATAACATACATGTATATATATGATATAATGAATATACATTCCATAGTCACTATTGCATGTGGTGCATGTAGCTCTGCAAACCTAACCAAACCAGAGAGACTCAAGAACTTAAAAGGAAATGTCACAAAAAGTGGTCTCACCTGGTACAATGCTCCTAGAGATGAAATGATGATCCTTGAATTGTGGATCTGAAGTTCTTTATTTTTTTTTTAAAAAGATCTTTTTGCAGACAATTTCTGACACCAACCAAAGAAATTATAGTAAACTTAGTGTTTTGCATCAGAAAATTATTTCCAAAAATAGTCACTCTTTTTTAAAAGTAAAATTTACTCCTTTGAAAAGATAATTTTTCAACCCTGGGGTTGTTGCACCACCTAGGGTGGTGGTGTTCTTGGCCTGGGGCCAGGCCTAGGTGATGCAACTATAGAGGAAGATTTTGAGACTTCATGGACAAGGCATTATTAAACTATTCATGTGCTGTATTCATGTTTGTTGTTATCTAAACAACAACAAACATGCTACTGAACAACTTGAAAGAAAGAAAGAAAGCCCCAAAAAAATTAGTATAGTGGTCTGTCAAGTTTTGGAACTCACCCAGAAAGTAAAGTACTTAACTTGATTTGGAGGACAAAACAACAAACGGGGTGTACAAAGTTAGGGCTCCAATGTCCAAATTTGTCAGGTACTTGAAAAAGAGAAGAGGGATGCTCGGAATATGAGCTGTGTTGTTAGCCACTGTCAAAGCCAAGGCACCAAACAACAGGTAGGAGGAATGGCAAGGAGTGAGGAGACTATTAAAAGAGGGTCTGTGCAGTGATGAGCTTGAATGGTTGGCTTGTCTGCCATCTACTACAGAAGAAGAATATATTTCACTTGGAAATGGAGGAAAACCAGAAAGTTTATCTTGCATTTGTGTCCGTAGTAAAGGCATACTGCTGTACTGTGGTCCCAAACAAAACCATAGTTTTGTTGTAGTAATTTCATTATTCCCTGCTTGAATTTTGTCTATTTTTATTTTTTTTTCAAAGACTTCTGACCATGTAAATTTGAAACCAAGGGTTGGTTTTGTAATTTCATCTTGTGGATGAGTCAAGAATATGTTATACATTCCTTGCTTGAGTTTTTGTTGAATTTTTTTAATTAAAGACTTCTGAGTGTGTAAACTTTGAATCCAAGGGCTGGTTTTTGTAATTGACTAAGGTTTTGAGTAAGAAGCTTAGAATGGGTGTTGCAAGCAAGGACTGGGCTTTTGAAGTCTGAAGGGCGGCAAATTTTCTTCTTTGGCATAAATGGTCTTGATATGGAGGACCTGGATGTTTGACCGACCTCAAAAGGGAGAACAACAAGAATACAGACAGAAACAAAATTTTTGTCCAGTTTGTGTTTTGGAATATAGCCTGGATGTGAGCAGATATATGATGCACACAGAAAGAAGGCAAAGTGCCAGCCATTGAGCATCGAGGGTTAACAACATCATATGGTCGGCAAAAGAGAAGGCAGCATCCAGGCATAGTACACGTAGATTGCAGACTAATACTGCACATGATAGTAACAACTGCGATTCAGTGATCTATAGAGAGATCATGGACACAGTGAAGCGACATGGCTATCAATGAAATTTTCTTTTTCTTTCTTGCACCAGACTTGTACTTGAGTACTTCCCTGGCAAACCCATGAAATTTATAAGCTAGTACCAGCAACCCATTTTATGTCAGCTCAAAGGTCTAAGAGATTATCCCCTAGGTTTATTTAATAAATTATTTATTCAATTTTGTGGCAATCACCCACAAGAGTAGTTAAGCCAAAATTTAAGAATCTTGCTATATTTTGGGGACTTGCTGGAAATTATTGTCTAAATATGGCACTTCCATTCCAAATTTTTTCCTTCAAAATCTGGGGGTACTTTGGCAGATCTTGTTATGAGTCATACCTGGATTTGTTTTTGTTGCCAAGTGGCAAAAATTCGCCAAATTTAAAAAAGCTGTGAACATTTGAGAGCCGAGACGAATCTCAAAGACTTGAGACCTCCTTAGCTGCTTAGGTAAACACAGTAATTGCATTTTGTAAGACCTAAACCCTATTACTTGTTGCTCCCCCCCCCCCCCCCCCCCAAAAAACACGCTCTTACCAGTTCTCTGACTAATTTTAATGCTAACTAGCTGTCCAAATATTTTAAAATCAAATTGTGAACAAAAAGTTTGGAAGCGTGGTGGCCCCAGGGTGTTTGTGGAAAGACAGAAGCACACTGCCATGCACACTTGTTTCAAAAGCTTGCAAGTACAGTTGTAACCAAGCTTATTGGGGATTGGCTTATTAGTTTGAAACTCTGCTCTAAACTAGATATGGAGAATGTGCATGTTTCTGAGCACATGAGGTTGAGTTTCCATTGTGGGATCATATACCTCTTTTTAACCCTGTCTCTGCATACAGAGTATACAGAGGACGGTTATGGTATTAGTGTACTAAACTAGTATGGTATTAGTGTAAGGGTGTCGAATAGGCTTGTGTGTAGGTGCAGCAGAAAAAAATGTTATGGCCAATGAAATTGCTGGATTTGATGGTCTGAATTTGTTTTCCTTAGTTATTTTGAGTGAACTAGCAGATAAATGTGTCAGAGGGTTTGGTAGATTCATGAGAATTTCAGAGGACCAATGGAAGTCATAGCGAGCGACCAGTAGGCTCGAAGATTTTTTTTCTGCCCAATGGGATCACTGGATTTCTTTGTCTAATTTTGTTTTTTTATAGTTAATATCTTGAGTGATCTAAGACTCAATGTGTAATAGTTATTTACAGACAGGGTTCTAGCACAGTACATGTGCACTTTGTTTCACTAGGACTAGCACAGTTTCATCTGGTGAACCTTCTTCCCTTGGATGCTAAGAAAACTTGCTCACTAAAGAGGCCATATATTGAAAAATGAGCATAAGTAAATGTGCTAAAACCCTGTCTCTTAGTATGAGCATTGAGGTTGCAAACCCTGTTTCCTAACCTGAAAAATATGATGTCAAGCATACAAGGATTATTGTGCAAAACAAATGCTAAATAGCCAGATTTTGAAAATTAAGAACAAAAAATCACCAGATTAAATTACAATACGTTCCAGCAGGTAGCCAAAATACAAAAGGATTCTTAAATTTTGCTACTTTCGTATATGCTCAATCTACACACCCAAATTTGGCTAAATCTTCCTGTGAATGATTGCTAGTTTGTTTACATCACAAAATTGAAAAAACCTTTGTTAATTGAAACTGTTGAAATCCATAAATATTAAAGTTTGAATAACCTTCATTGAAATCAGAAAAAAAAGATGTGTTAAAGGCTCCTCACACTTTGCATGGGCCTCAAGGAAATGACAGGCAACATTGAAATATCAGTTCACTTAGGGAGCTCTCCAAAACAATTCAAGGCACCAATTTGAACAATCTCATTGACTACAAAAAAAAATTTCCACCTAGGCACAAGCATTTTTTGAGTCTATTACAACATTAAATAAGTGTCACCTTACTAAAGATAACTCCTCAAAACAATTCAAGACTCCCATTCTAACAATCTCATTAGCCCCATAAGTCTATGTTCATCACTTAGACCATCTCCACCCTTAGCAGGAAAAGCTCATGTATGTTGTATTGGAGCACTAATCTGCTGTCAAATTGATTTTTTTCACTACTCTTAATTGAGGCTTGGGTAGTGGACCGGTTGAAAATAATGCACTATATAGAAATGATTGTTTTCAATTGGTCAACTGTAATGAGTGGTCCAAGTGGTGTGATTTTAATAGCCTCTCACTTTACATTATGAGATTTTTTCATTGGAATGGGTATGGAGAAAAATAATTTATGATTGTATCTTGGACCTCAAGATACTGGTGCAGGCACAAATAAGGGAACACCTCTGGAGATGCTCTTATTTTCCTGTATACTTTTAAAACTAATATTATAACCCTTGTATGTATAGAGAGAGGGTTAAAAATACCCCCAAACAGAAACCTAGAGCACAAAATTAAGAGACACCTTGTGGTGCATTCACATTTGATGTTAAATCAATGTTAAATGAAAATCTAGTGGCCTCCTGAGTGGCACCCAATGTTAAGTGGGCGATAACTAAATATTAAATGAGTGTTTGTTCAACATAAAATCTTCACAATAAATAAGTTTAAGTCGTAAATGAAATGACTAGTATGGTGTTAAGGGACATAACACTAGAGTACCTACCACCAAGTGTGAAGGCACCTTAAGTATGATTGTGAAAAAGGTGTGAAGCGGGTGAAACTTTTAAGCCAAAGTGAACCAACAGCATCGAGGGCAACATCAGGGACGGATGGTGGGTGGACAGGAAAAACACTTTTCCGTTGGGTTCCAGTTCCCTAGCTTACCACAGTACTCAAATTTCTACAGTGAGGGCATATCCATGTATGTACCACTGATCTGCTGCTTCCACCAACTGCATAATTCATGCACTGCTTTAGCCAACAACTGGTGTTGTTGTTGGAGCATGCAGTATATTAAAATCCGACATCACCCCCAAAGAGAGAATGTCTCCCACAATTCCTCTCTTTCTCTCTCTATCTCTCACATTCATTCCATCCACGATCCATCTCCACCCTGTGTGACGCAGTCTCAAGGGTGCATGGGTAAACTAAGCTTTGAACCCCTCGGTTTTTGGTGGTCCCAGCTGGTTACTTGGATTTAAAGGAAAGCTCAGGACTTATGGACCACATCCCCAAACTTGTGGAATTTTTGCAGTGATCAAACTAACTGCAAAGTTTCATCTCAAAGGCAACAGGCAGGCTGGGAGCTCATTCATGTATGGCAAGAAAAAATGAAACAGATGTGGGTGTTTTGTTCCTTGGAATTTGTGAGGTTGTGAACCCGAGGGGAAAAACACCACGATTTTTTAATAAATCCAAAATGCAATTCACAAGGTCATCAGACCTTTTATATATATATATATATATATATATAAAGATAGGGGTTTGTTTTGTTTTGTTTCTTTTCTTTGGATGTCATGTAACCCTCCCAAACCCTATAGTCTCTTGATTCATTATTTATTTGTTTTGGGAACAAATGGAAAAATTCATTGCAGAAGAAGAATTCTTGCTTCACTTTTGGCACTGTCCAAAAGCCCTCAACAAGGGAATGTGCATGTGTCTGGTCTTGCAAATTTTGGACCAATAGAACAAAAGTTACTGAATTTAGAGTGATTTAGACGCTGAAAATAAATTTAACAAAGTTCTACGAGGACTCAAAGTTAAACTCACTTTGACCAGAATAGTATTAGGATGGGTGAGCTTAAAGGTGTTCAACGACACAAGCGCCCACTAAAAATTTCTGACAATCAAAATTTCAGGACCCATATAAATGGAATTCTTTGGGAGATTGAAAGAGGATATCAAGGAAACAAAAGAAAGTGTTCACCCAAGACAATGCTCAACATCATGTGAATTCTTCTTGCCCATTGTGTCAAAGAGAGGGATACCCAAAACCAACACATAATGAACCAAATATTGCCTGACTTTTAAACCAAAAAACACAGAATGCAAATCTTTGAATGAGCACATGTATTTTCTATGGGGGTGGGGGGGGGTGAAGAGATTAATTTAAATCAAATACACCAAAGCTGGCTAAAATATATATGAGTATAAATCAAACCCAGCAGCTGAACTTATTATGCCCGCGAATTTCAAGTGTTTCCTTTTTCTTCTTGAAGTTGCAAAAGCTTTGAACTAATCTTGGAAGAGATCACAGCTAGCAAAGACTAAGCTACCTAGGTATTAATCAAGGAACTAGACCTGAGAAACACTAGAAATTGGTGATTTAGCAGCTAGCTACTAATTAATTAAGGAGCTCTAGATCAGCTGCCAGGAAACATTATCTAGATTGCTGATTAGCAGCTACTAATAATTAATTAAGGAGCTCTTATAGATCGGCTGCTAGGAAACACTACTCTTGCTAACTACTAATTACGGAGCTGTAGATCAGATGCCAAGGAAACCACTCTTGCTAATTAGCAGCTACTCATTAATAACAAAGAGCTCTAGAGCTGATCTGAAATTACACTCTTAATCAGCTGCTGCTCTTGATTGCTCAATGCTGAGTAGAAAAAGCTGCACTAGGCCCGCTACTCAAATCTTTTTGCTACCTAGTAAGTAGCTAGCTGCTGCTGTGACTAGTGACCAGTTCTTCAAACTATCATCATCACTATGATCAGCTGCAGCAGCAGCATGCGTGAAACATGTGCAAATACAACAAGAATACAAAAAGATGATCATCTTGCAGCTAGCTAACTAATTCAGATCAGCAGCTGCAGCGGCCAGTCCAAGATTTATCAGCTGGGCTCGAGCTCGTCATCTGTATTCGTCGAAGTACTTGCCAAATTAGTTCTTTAAAATGCTGCTGCAGTCAGCTAGCTGGATGCAGAGATTGACTCATTCAGGAGCTAGATAACTGAACAACTAGTTATGGAGTGAGCTATGAACTACGTTCACCTGCAACTGCTGCTGCACTAGATCATGTCGACTTGAGATCGAACTATGTATATGTATATAAAGATATGTACACATGAAGTTGTAGAGAAGTTGTAGAGTAGTACGGCAGAGTTTGATATGGATTTAAGGAACTGCGAATTCGGCAAGCTGGCGATTAATGAAGAGCGAGCGATCGACAGCGAGACATCGCGCGTGGTGATCACTTCTAGGTCGTTGTGATGATATGAAGTATGAAGCCCCGCGCGTAGATAAAGATCCGGACAGCAACTCGTCATGTTGTATGTACAGGGACCACAGTTGCAATTAGGGTGGAGTACTCATCCGAGGTTTTAAGCATTTGGTGCTCGTGATCAATAAATCTCGCTGAAGATGGAATTGTAGTTGTTTTCTAGCGCGTCGTGATCATGGAGCCCGAAATAAGTATCTGGAAGATTGTCGAACGTGGCGGCTATTTGATGATGATCTCTAGTAGCAGTCATGGCGGGATTCACTGGTATTCCTCCACCTCGGCCGCCGCGTAAGTCGGGTAGTTGTACATGAGCTGCTGCTGATCCAATTAGCTGTTGATGCTCATGGAAACGCTGATCTGCAGTTACAACAGAAGCTGACAGAATGGGAGCCGCAGAAACAGTAGCAGCAGCAGCAGAGTTCATATTGCCTGATGAACCCCCCGCGTTGATGTTGAATGGTTCCGTGATTGTAACCGCTGCAAGCTCACCAGCAGCTGCTGCAGGCCCGCCATTGCAATTGCAGTTGTTATTGCAAGACAACAACTCATGATCGCAAGCAGCAGCAACAGCAGCAGCAGGAGTACCATTTAGAGTTGTGCAGCAGGATCCAGGTCGCGAGTCTGACGACTCATCAGCTGTGTTTGCAATACGCGGGTGATCCGCTGGGGATGATGCATCAGGGTGATGATCAGACGCGGCGGGGCAGCTAGTAATTGACTTGGATGCCTGCAGTGCAGCAGCTCCAGGGCATCTGATGGGAGAGGTCCTGCTGTCAGTTTGAGATTGCATTGGGCTTGCAGCACAGCTAGCTGCTGGTGCAGGTGGGCTGCCAACGTAGTTGCTAGTAGTGGGTGACGAATTGCAGGTTGCGTGATGAGCAGATCCTGTAGGTGGGGAATCTGCGCCACCGCGCTGTTGTTGCAGTTGCCCTGCTGCAGCATGAGTCGAGTGATCTAGCTCTTGATCGGGAGTGACGGAAGGCAGTTTAGACAAGAGCGCGTCGAGACTAGACATGGAAGGAATTAGGTTCAACGACAAGCTGCTGACCCCCGACGACGCGGTGCAACGACCCGTGTTGAGAGCTTTGGGAGGAGAAGGGCATTCGGGTCGCCAGCCGGCATAGCTCCGCAGTTTTCCCAAAGACGAACTACTGTAGGGGAAGTCCTTGAAGTCGAATGAAAGTCCAGGACTTATATCATGAAGATCTGCATCTGGAGCGCCGCGTTTCATTCCAAGTATGTTCGTCGTGGCTGAATCGTCCTGCAGCATGCTAGATCGCCACCCGTTCATCATGCCGGTTCTTGCACGACTAGACATGAGAAACTGATCTCCTGCCGCTCTTGGACTCATATTGTAGCAGCCTCCGTTGGACATGAATGATGATCTCGTCTGATAATGATCTTCTGGGTAGCTCATGATCCAGTTTCCCCGTACCCCAGGTTCAGGTGGTGGATCAGACAGGAGCTCCTGATCTCCTGCATGACCTAGTCCGTGTTGATGAACTGGTCTACTCTTGCAGCTGCTGCTCATACTGGTGCTCATCATCGGGCCATGAGAGCTGGGGTGTGGTCCAAATACACCTGGAATGCTTTGCAGGTAGTTGAAATTGCGTTGCATTAGAAGCACGAAGTTGGGATCTTCAACAATCTGTCCAGAATCCAGACACAAACACAACAAGTTTGATCAGCAGCAGCCGTGATCAAACTCTGCCCCTAGCGGCAACGCAGGTCTACCTAGCTTTGTCAGGAGATCATGACCTGCTGATCAGTGCTAGCTAGCCTGGATTCATCCACATCCTCCGGGGCAGCTTGCAACATTGATACATGTAAGCATGAGATCATAAGAAAGGAGGATCCGTGACGAACCTTGACGGTTGAACCTAGCTGCAGCAACCCTTCTTGAACCGCCACCACGGCAACAGTCTGCAGTAGTCGAGGATCCCTCCCCCCCACATGATGCATCATGATTCCCAAAGATAAAATTTCTTCCTTCTAGTCTGCAATAATGAATTTATACTAGCTGAATATGATCTCGACTTCTGCTAGCTGCATGATCTGAAGAAAGCTTGGAGAAAGTCTAAAGAATTTGATAGTTGTTGAAGAAGAACAAGTTACCTGAATTCCAGCCTTAAACTGCGCTTCCCATGTCCTAGGATGCTGTACATGTACATTGTGAAACAAACACCCATTCTTCATCAGCAGCAGCTAGTGCAAATGCAGCCAGCAGGTCATGACGATTATGCAGCAGCAATCGAGACAAGAATCATCATGTCCACGGAGAGTGGGTGAGAAGAAGAAGAAGAAGAAATCGACTTCAGATAAAAAATGAGACAACTGCAATTTACTAAGACTGAAAAATATTCTCGAGAGGACGATGATCCTGAGCTGTTGCAAGCAGTAGAACTTCCTACTAATGACGTACAGGATCCAGAGAGCCGTGCCATGGCGGCAAGAAGCTGCTGATTCCATTCTCAAGAGGATCTCGATACACCCACTTGTGACAATTGCCCGCTGCAACCTTGCCCATCAACCTATACAGCAGCAGCAGCCATACCACCAGTACAGAATACACGATCAGTGCAGAACTTCACAGCTTCAACAACATAGAAGCGGTTTTCGGCAGAGCTTCTTCATTGATCTCGATTCTCCCGACACCCTGGAATTAATCTAGCTTGGTATTTCTAGCAGCTGGAGTTGATCACTGCACTTGAAGAAAATTTGTGACCATTCCAGCAGCAGCTAGCTGGGTTGCAGAAGCTGCTGCTGCTGCTGCTGTGGGTTTGGATACAAATTACAATATTCAACACTAGTAGAACTACTGCATTCAGCAGCTAGCTAGCTGCAGATCGACTTGCTTACAGTTAGGTTCCGAACATTTCTAAGAATCTCGAGCAATTTTAAAGCAAGCTCTCTGCCAAACTTGACTCTCTGTCTCTGTCTTGAAAAGATTGGATTTATTCCACCGTATGCAATCATAGGAAGAAAGACTAAAGGAGGGACTTGCGTGCGCACGCTAGACCCGGATCCAGATCAATGTTAGCGATCGTACCCTTCGCCGTAATTGTACACTTCGTGCGACATTTTGAAAAATAGTTCGGGATTCAAGACCTCCGACGCTGCCGATGTCGTCAACGACGACTCCAGCAGCTCGGAAGTACTACCACTACTCGTGATGCAGCTGCCATGAGCTGCTGCTGCTGCTGCACGCGCCTGCTGCTGCACCGTAGCTGACTGTTCCGAGCAAACTGAGAAGTTGCAAAACCCATCTTCCCACACAAGGATCCTGCAAGAATATCACCAACAGACAAAATTCCATCTCATCAATCTCATCTTATAATTTCACCATTCCTGCTACCACGAAAGAAATCACTCAAACTTGCAGAACTTTGCCAATTTTGATCATCTTTCTAGTCTATATTCTTCCGTTGCGCCTCTCTGTCTCTCTGTCTTTCACATCCGAAGTCCTTGTCTGCGGATTCTTGTCCTTGTCTGTTTTCCAGCATTGGGTCACGCCAAAATGCTGCCCAGCTATATTATACGTACCAGTTGCGCTTGCTGCCTCTGGATCTATCCACGACTCCACCTTCTGTTTCCCATCTGCAGAGTCACGGCCACCACGCAACAAACATATTAGATTGTATATACATGATCATCGCTTTAAGACTACATCATCAGTTTTCAAAGCAAAAAGCAGCAGCAGCAGCTCATGACAGCAGCTGCAAACTGCAAAGCTCAATAGACTGGTGACCACGCACTTGGGAGGAGGATAGTGGCGAGGCAGAATGCGCCAGAAAACCGCATACACCCATTGTGAATCAGTGCACAAACTACGCAGCGTGTGCTGCAATAGGTGATTCAAAGTCGGCAGTCCTGCAGCAGCAGCTTGTCTAGATTCCATTACTGATCAGAAGCTGATCTCTTCAATCTCCTGCTGCTGCAGGCTCCGCAACTGATCCTACCTCCTCCTCCTCGTCTTCCTGTTTTTTGTCTTCTTCTTCTTCTTCCAGCAAGCCTGGACAAGGCTCTGATTACAAAAGCTTCCACACTCAAATCAACAAATATCTTTTTCCCTGATGAATGCCGCTCAAGCGGAATTATTATCCGCGGCCTGTAATAATATATGTGCAGCTTGATCAGCCCGTTTCTTTCCCGCGATCAATCTGAGCTAGCTGCACCTGCTTCTGAAAAACACGTACTCTTGACAAATAAGATCAGCAGCTGATCATCATGAGCTTCTTAAAGTTAGCTAGCTCCCTAGCGAGCTACAGCGCCTGCAACAGACTTTGACATGATCTTCACAGCTTGCAACCAAGAAATCAAGAGCAGCTCACAGCTAGCTAATACAGCTGGCATGACCAAGAAGTAGTTATAAGACTGATCCTGCTAGCTAGCAGCTCAGCATCATTCGAAATCCGAGTTCAAAACTGTCTTTTTTAGCTCATACTCATGACGACATTCGCGACTAGCTAGCTAGCTAGCACACCTTCTATCCTGCTGCAAACACGAAGTCTTGTAGCTGACCAGTTGCAGCAGCTAGCTAGCTAGCTGGCGGGAGCTGCAGAATGCTGTGGGGGATGCTGCTGCAGACTAGAAGCGGAAGATCGGCATCTACCGCTGATCTAATTCCCGCTCCCACCCCGGCCGGCACACCGAGCTAGCTGTAGCTAGCTAACTAGCTATCTAGCTTGGTGTGCAAACAAAATCAAACTTGCCGCTGCAGCTGCAATTGCTGCTGCAACAACAACACCACCAACAACAACAACCCTTCTTCTTTTACGACTACAATCAGGGCCCCACCCCCGGCACACCACCACAACATTGCCGCTGCTCCTGCTGCTGCTGCTACTGGTGGCCCCACAGCATGAGCTCATCATCTATCTTGTGCAGTCCCACCAGCAGTAGCTCCTCATCTCTACCAATGCCGCTCTTGCAAGCATTCTTCTCCCCCACTTTTTCTTCTCCTTCCTTCCCTCCCTCCCCCACCCCTCCCATGTCCCTCCCTCACTCCCTCCCTCGCTCCCAGCTCCCTTCCTTCATTCCTTGCTTGCTTGGTTCCTGCAGCTGCTTCTCCCTGTGTTCTAATTCCTGGATATCTGTTTCTTTCTCTTCTCTTCTCTTCTCCTGTTTCTTCCAAAAAAACAAACTCTCTGAAAATCATCAATTTCACATTTTGGAAGTTTCCATTTGTGGACCTTAAATTTCTTTTTCTGATATCCATTTTTTCCCAAAAATAAAATAAATTAGGGTTTCCATTTGTTCCCCCCCAACAAATTTTGTAAAAAAAATTCCAAATGCGTTTTTTTCCTTTTTTGGCAAAATTTGGCCACTAGCTGACAAAGAAAAGTGGCAGCAACTGAGACAAAGGATATTATTTTTACAAAAAAATATGGCCCCAAGTCACACCCATGTTTTGAAGAGAACAAAGTTGAAATTGCCAGATTTAGACCATTATGGCTACTAGCATGTCCCCAGAATATTTTTGCAAGTTTTCTCAAAATTTTCGACTTTCCTATATAACCTCTAGCCAACATTTGGCTGAGTCCTTTTTAGGCCACTCCAACTACCTCACAAAATTGAAAAAAAACAAACCCTGTTTATCATTTGATCTCAATTTTTTGTTGTTTGAAAAGGCAATCAAATCAAAACTTTCTGTTGCTGATATCACAAAATCAACATAATTGTTCATTGGGCTAATTATTTTTTGACATAAATCAGCAGTGTTGTACTGATTTTTTCACCACCCATCAATATTTATCCCACTAGGGTAGAACTGCTCATCATTGAACATGTATCGATCATTGAACAGTTTGCAACAGTTTCCTAATTCCTAGCCAAATTGAATGATTTTGTGGCATTTGGATGTGCAAACTGGAGGGCTACAAATGTTCTTTTAGTGTCGGAAGTAAAGGAGCAACCCACAAAAGACAGGAAGAGGATGAGTGATAGTTTGCTTCAATTTTTTTGAAAAACTAACTCTAAATCCCTCTCTAGTTTCAGCCTCCTACTTTCGCATTTTTTAATCCATTTTGATCGATTTAAAACCTGATGGGTGCACCGATTAGGGCTTTACAGAACTTCTTTCTATTCCAGAAGCAAAAATGTAATGATCAAAAATCTTAAATGAAATCCTAATTTGTTTTAGGTCACCTATCATCAAACATTGAACCCTCTTACACCAAACATCCCATATCTTGCTCACTCTTATTTTTGTAGCATTGAAAAAAGATTAAAAAAATTCTTTGAGCTTCAGAATTAGAAGAGCAATGTGTGACCATTCAACGTCGTTTGAGTTCTTAAATGTTCGTTCACCAACCTATCTACCCTAATCATTCTTTCATCACATAACTTTAAAAGTTAACATTGGTAGTAAGTACATTCATTCTTTGAAAATTGGTGCATAAACCAACATTGGTGGATTAATTAATTTTTGCCATAAATCAACATTTGCTAGAGTGATTCAAAAATGAATTCTTGTATAAATCATATACGTAGTTGATTTAGGCCTTGAAAACAAGACAATTTATAGAAACTGTCAATATACAATGATTCACAATTATGTCTTTATATAATTGTACACCAATAGGTTTATTTAAATTGTTTAATACACCTTGTCTAACATTAGTTTATCATTTCTTATTAATTTCAAATTTTCATTTCATTTTTGTATAAAAGTAAAATAATATTAAGTTCAATTACATCTTCAATGGAAGAACGTTTTACAACTTTAAAATATCATAATCATCAACATTATTATAATGTAACGTATTATTTAATATTGATTTTTCATCTAATTTGAACATCACATAATTTTTTTAATGGAAATTTTTTATGGAAAAGTTTATTCATTGTGGCTATTTTTTTGTATGTGTAAAATTTCATGGATGAATTTTCATTATTTTAATCCTTTTGTTAAATTGTAATGTTGTTACAAAATTGTGTAGGTCTAAAATGTACTCCAATTGAAAATGGAATCTTTCATATGTGCATTAATTTAGCAACAAAATGAAAGTTTAGGATGTTATACATTTTCAATTGCACATTTCTATCACAAATGTTTTTTCAAACATCTAAAAGCCACATATAAAATGTGTTATAATGAAGGAAATTAAACTTTGATTGGTTTTTCTATACATTCTATCAAGGAAACAATTAAGACACCTCCATTTAATAGATTTATGTAGTGTTTACCAACCCCACCATGTGTATTTTTTAAAAATTGTCACCTCACCATCATGTTGTGCTACAAATTGCAATGTCCTTTTGATTTTTGAATCATTTTGTTGCAATTTAAAATCAAGATGTTGACAACAAAATTATGGGGTTGAATGCCATCGACAAACAATTTGACTTCTTATGGAGTCCAATTTACGAAAGTCAAATCAAATCAAAGATATCTATATCCTATTTCCTAATTCTTAAGGTTTGAGTTGCATGATGACCTCAAGCATTAACACTTCAAGATGGGTTTGACTTTGGATTTTGTTTGTAACTTTGTTGTTGACACTTGAACTTACACAATGTTAAATGGCAACAATGGAGGTAAGTTTTTTCATAACTCACTTATGCATTGCACATTTCAAGTCATGGGTGTGTCCATGCACACTCCTAAATGAGATGAAGTTCAAGTTCTTGCAGTTTGTGAAGTTCATGTTCATCAAAGTTTATCCTAGTTCATGTTTGTCATCTTTGAAGTTTGTGAGCCTTTTAAAAATTTAGTTATGAGTTGATATCAAAAAAAGACATATTGAAAATAAACAAATTGAAGGTGGTTTCATGTTCATTGTGGTTGACATGAATTTTTTTGTTCATCAAATTTCATGTCAAATTACTTTCTACAAGTTACGTGTTCATGGCAAAAAACTCCCAACACCTAGGTAAAAACTTCAAATACTTGAATTTATGTTTGGTGGTAAAGTGTCGCAACCTCACTTTGAGGGAAGTGTGAGGTTGCCACTCACACTCCCGAAAATGGGACTTAGGAGTCCTCTAGGACTCTGGAAAATTCAGAGCGCGATTGCAAGGGTCAAAACACCTTGCATTGAAACGTTTTTTATACTGTTGAAAAGGTCTTGAAATGTAGATGTCCAAAATGGCCTTGCATGAGTCATTTGGACATTTGCAGCACAAGTTATGGTCGAAAGAAAGGCCAGGAGTCAAATTGGCAATTTGACTTTTGACCACTAAAAGTCGGGAATCGACCCGATTCCGGTGCCTGCAGGTGAATTGCAACACATTTTTGGAAAGCTCTCGAGGAGAGCTACAACTTTGGTTCAGACCTCGTCTTGATCCAAGTTCGGGGCGAGGAGTTATGAGCGTCCAAAGTCCCGAGAGTTTAAACCGGGACAGTTTCGGGACTCCACTTTGGGAGTCTCGGGAAAAAGAGCCATTTGGATGCAAATGCGGCAGAGAACTACAGAGAATACTATATGGGGGAAGGTGATGGGCCGTGGTGAATCAAGTGAGTCCAAGGTAGCCCGTGGCTTGTCCCAACACCAAAAAGGTGCATAATGAGTTCTAACCAACTTGTTGGTTGGATGTGGATGCAGGACCGTGTAATTGAGTAAGCTTGTCCCTCTTCCTAGTCTATCCCGGAGCTTTCAGCACGCCCTTCTCACCCCCTTTAATGCTGGAAGCTGGGAGCATGCCCCAAATCCCAGAAATTCCGCAATTTGAATGACTTAGCCCCACTTGGGGCTAACTTGGGACTTGGGAGCGTGTCATAAAATCTTAGTTCCCATGGATGTTGCTTCATCCAACAAGTTTTTGATGAATATTCCTTCCACTATGGAGTCTAAATACATTATTTTGGAATCTCACCCTTGTGATTACTCAATTCATTATGCCAATATGGGCATTTCTAAGTGTTCTATGATGTTGTGAATAACATTTTTGCCACTATCACTCAAGATTGAATTACTAATCTCAACAATAATACAAATTTTTTTTTATAAAAAAGATGGCTAATCACAAATTATCAAGCTCACATTGTTAATTTAATTGTTGAAGCTAACCAACCAATGTGAAATCATGTATTTATGGCATCAATTGAAGAAGTGAAGGATCATTGTTCTATTGCAATTGACATGCTTGTCAATGAATTAAAGACACATTTTCAAGATTGTAAGTTGATGAATGATTTGGGCATTATGCATTCACAATTACAGATGCATCCTAATGTTGATTCCTTTTTCTCCTTTCATCTTGGTTTCATTAGTAAACATTTTAATGAATTATAGAATATGAAACCTTCATTGTTGCAAATTTCAAAACCTTTGAATGCTAACATCTTGAACTTGCATATGTGCATGTTTAAGCGTATTACATGAATATGCAAGCAACAAGGCCATGGTTAAACCATTTGACACCAATGCAATGACCAAATTGTGAATTATAATCAACAAAAATGGCTAGTTGACTCAAAGACTAACATTTGACACCAATGCAATGACCAAATTGTGAATTATAATCAACAAAAATGGCTAGTTGACTCAAAGACTAAGTGTTTGAAGTCATCTGAAATAGCCATTGTTTCAATGCTTGGATTCATATTTTTTTTTAAATCACTCATGCAGTCATGAAGGACAAATTGCACAATTGGTTGGGCCAACACTTCGAAACAATTTTGCATGTTTTCATATGAATTTTTTTATTCAAGAAACATTTTCTTATTAAGATGTCATTACAAGTTGGAAAGGTCAAAAGGTGTAAATTGGTATTATCACCTAAGACTTCATGTTCACTCATTTTTCTATTTTGGACCTTGGTGTTTCTATCTCCACAATCAATACAAGCATGGTCATTAGAAAATAGTGATTATTTCATTATGAGTTTTACTAACATTTGGGTGGGTGGAACTTTGAGTTGCATTGGGCAAAGTCTAATATCATACTAAGGTTCAACTCCCTTTCAAAATGTTGTAATTTTGGCATGTTTTGATTTTTTTCATTTGTTGTATGAATTTATGTTTACCTTTTTTTTTTCATTTACCATCTAGATTTGGTTACTTTCTATGTTTTATTGGAGCCAAATTAAGTTTGCTGAATATACTATACTTGATAATCAACATTTCTTTGTCAATGTTTCTTTAATTTTAGAAAACAAGATTTCGCAATTTCAAATTTAATTTCTAGAATTTCAACAGTTGAGAAATAGGTATGCAAAGTAGATGTGTGTATTTTAATAGTGATGCAATGGAGTTTGATTTTCAACAAGCTTGAAAAATATCAAAGAAAAAATATTCTTTCAGCTAAAAATATTTTTTTGTTGAAGGTACCATATCCAATGTAACCACATTCTGCACTAGTTTTTGTTGTGCATGCCAATTGTACTTAGTTCATCCAAAATAGGGTTTCCACTCATGCATATTTTTAAAGTGAAAAAAAAAAAAACACCTTGATGTGTGTACAGTGTCGACATGTTTTATTGGTCAACCTCATCAAAGAAAGCCATTATGCATGTAGTTTTTCATAGTTGTAAAGAGTTGTCACATTTTTTGCCAAATTAGTGCAGCGCGGTCACCACTGGCAATATTGAAATGTACAAATTTTTGGGTAAGAAAACCTTGCCATGAAGAGTCAAGACTCAAAACCGATTGATTGTAATTGGGTGGTCTTATTTCATATAGAGATCACTGTAGTTAAAATTAATGCTAAGTTCATCACTCATTATCATGAATTAATTCTTGGATGCCTAAGGTATGAATGAAAGGAGATATCTATCTATCTCGCTCTCTCAATGGGTTATTTTTTGTTGTACCACCACCATCATCATCATCATCATCTCCTCGTTGCTTTTATGTTGTGTATTGATAAAGGGTGAAGGATCTCCTCTCAACTGGGTTTTGTTTTTCTCTCCATAACACCTTCATCACCATTTATCTGCTTTTTATGTTATGAAAATGAGTGAAAGGAGGGCTTAAAAAGTAATTAAAAAACAAAACAAGGAAAGTGCATTTCCTTGTTTTTTGTAATTACTTTTTCTGTCTAAGTACATTACCATGATTGCTTTTTTTTTTTATGGGTATTGAAAAGAGGATGATCATTAAACTTCATCACATTGTAGGTGTAGGGTAATGACTAGGGCTGTGGGCATTCTTGGAATAAGGGTGCACACACACACACACAAAAAAAAAACTAACTAACCCCTTGAATGTAAATGCCAGACTATCTATGTACCAGTGTTGGGTGGCGTTGGGCAAGCATTTGATTAAATAGGTGCAACAAATTAAATACCCTTTCCATGTGAACGCACAAAACTACCAGTGTTGGGTGGGTATTTGATATTGCAAATTATGGATGGTTTCAGTTTTTCTGAGTAATTCAGAACTAGAAAACTATCAGTTCTAGTTTCTTTTTTAATAAAAAAATCAGAATCCAAGAATCATCAGTTCATGTTACTTCAACACCCTCAAACAACCTGCGGTTATTTGATTTTTTCAAAAAATTGAGAACCATGATTTTTAGATCAGAATGATTCTTTCTCTGATTTTTTTGAGGATTGGGATTACTAACCTTAAGAATCACCCTCATAACCACGAGGGTCTGTTGTATGTTCTTGCTTTTGATAACTAGCTACCCACATTCATAGCAAATAGTGATAGAAGAGGGAAGTGGGTGTGAGTGTACTTTGATCAGGCACATTGCATGCATTATTATTATTATTATTGTGGTTGCATTTTAACAGATTTTGAATAGATACGAAGTTAAGTTTGGAACATAAAAAATTGCAAAAACTGAGAAAAATACATTTCCTTCTTGGGTTTGCTTGCTTCATATATAGGGAGGAAGGACATGCATGATTCAAGTTATATTCTTTGAGAAGATCACAGCACCCACCCGGGGAGTGACTTGATTCTGATATCACCACTGCACGGGCTCCATCCTCATCAACCACATCTGATGAGATCAGAGGGGTGTGGTGTGCAAATTCTGCAGAAGGATTTCATGATGAAGATGCCCACATTCTTTTTGGGGAAGAAAGTAAATGCAAAATTGAATCCTTTTTTAGATGGTCAAGTGATAGAGTACATTTCAATCACTGTGTTGCAGAACCCAAACAGATGTTGCCTCCCTTTGCTCATTATAGAATTGCCTAGGTAAGGGACAACATCTGGTATCAAAGAGCATATTTCATGACATGCCAGTAGCATCACCACATATATAATGCATCATATTTGCAGAACCCAAGTACATTTCCAAATGCTCGGGGTTTCAGCTTTTTTTTTGGGTGCAAAACTTGACCAAAACGCAAAATTTTAAAACAAAATAATCTGTCACAATATTATTCCTTTTGTCTGAGAAATATCATCAAAATTTCATCAACAAAATAAAATTTGGCATATTTTTTTTCACATTTGAACTATGATTTAACATTGCTACAAAATGTGGGTGCAATTTCATTAGTCCTTGTTCACTTGACCAGAGAATTCACTGCATGCCATTAGGTTCGGTTTCATTGCAACTAGTGAATTCATTCAAAATCCAATGAAATCACTTGACGTACAAGGACACCTTTTATTCTAGTTTGGTAGCATTTTAAAAATTAATTTCAAAATAAATTAGACAACTTTTAAGAACACTTTGCAATTTAATGATTCCTCGTACGATGCAAGCCAATGATGCAACATCAGAAAATTGAAAAAGAGAAAAACATTGTTGGATTCTATAAAGATTGGACATTATATATCTTTATATTGCATATGTGTGTACATGTCTGTGTATACTATGGAATGGTCAAGCACGTGTCTGTTAAGTTTGGGTAAGGTGTGTGGGGGAGACCATTACAAAAGAGCTCGTTGATGATGCACCCAACATAATATGAGGCAAGGGTGAGGCCATTTGATTGCATCAAGGTCTAAGGTGACAGATTCAATTATTCACTCTTAAAAAAAAAGAAAAAAAAAAGCATGTTCAAAAGACATTATGGTCACTATTATTTATGAGTGTATGTATGATTATCACTAGGAGATTATTATGTCATATAATGTGGTCAAGACATATGACATAATCTGCCACACCAGACCTTAATGTACCTATGTAATTATTATGTTGTTCCTGTGATACCTAATGGTGGGTATGCAGAGAATGACTGTCACCAGATGTATAAAATTAGAGCTTCTTCTTCTCCTCATTGCTGGTAATGGCCCCCTCATGAGAGAGATGGGCTCTATTCACACACACACACACACACACACACACACATATGTGGGCAACTGGGTTAGTGGGTGTCAAGGGAAATTGGGTATCCATCCCTTGGCTGCTTAGCTTATATGTACCTACCTATTCAGCCACATGAACCATACCTAGTGGCTGGGTGGCTCTCTCTCCAAGGGAAAAGAAAGAGGGGAAAAAAAGGGCTTTAATGTTGTCCAATCCTCTTTGAGCTTCTCTTATATGTCTTTTCTTTGAAAAACATGAAATCTTTAAGTCAGATGAGAAAAGTGAACTGGTCAGTGCCATCCCACATAGTCCAAAATGCTTGATTTCAGTTTTGAATCTTGGCTACATAAAGTATTGGCAACAAAAATAGAGAATCCAAATGATATCCTTCATTCTGCAAAGACCCATCATAATAATAATAATAATAATAATAATTGAGCAAGGCAATAATGTAAAATGAAATGTATATATACTATAGAGCCCACCCTTGACAAGTGCACAAAGTAGTAGCCATAAGGTGAGGAGGCTTTACAATGGTATATATGAACAACTTCTTGTGCACCTAAGTTAGCTACATGAAAGACTTTTAAGAAACCACTAACATGGATCACCAAGGTTTATGGAAAATTAAAAAGCTAAAGACGCATCATGTATTTAGCTTAAAAGTTTCTCCAATTTCAAAAGCCTTTGTAGTTTTGAATTTTAAGATGGGAAATTGAAATTTGGCTTATTGAACAACCTACCCTTTCTACAATATCAAATGCCTTCAAAATAGTAGATCTCAATGATTGACATTTGGCCAAAATTTACCTTAAACCTCAAAAAAACTATCATACACTCTTCAATCTCAAGGGCCTTCAAATGTGAAACTCTATATTGGAAATTGATGTTTCAAGACCTAATAAACCTACACTTTATAGAATCTCAAATGCCCTCAAATGCACTATGTGAAGTTATGAATTGGAAATTAATGCTTCGTGTGTGGAACCATAATAGGGAAAAAAAAAAAAAAACATTTTGTTTCACCAACTGAATGTGATCTAATGGCTTGTCACCCTATACAATGTTATAAGGCACTAATTTCTTTTGAAGGTCACTACTTTGTAATTGTCATGATATGGGTCCAAGGTTAAATCCCTAGGTACCCACCTGGCTTTTAGTGACCCTATCTCTTAGTAAAATTGGCTTCACTTCTAACATCTAATATGGCTAAACTCATGATTTGAGGTCACGAAGACCACATCACATAGGGATAAAATTATATATGGTGTAAAATTATGTGGCAAATGTGGATCTAATGGGTGACCCATTATTTGGAAATGTAAAACTAGGGGCATTTTTATGTAAAATTTCCCTTGGATTTTTTTTCTTCACCAAGAGAGAAGAAGTAATGTTTCATGAAAGCGAAAAAAGGAAAGACCAAGAAAGAAGTTTTCATTACTTTCTAACATTGTCATCTTGGGGAGGCCCAAACATTAATAAGGTCATTGTGAATTTGTAGGATATGGTGGGTCTTGTTTGGTAGAACAGATAATGTGTACATACAATGTTAGGGCATGTAACATTACATTCAAGTCTAACATAAATTTTCAAATGCACGTGGTTGTTATTTTCAAAGACTTTAATATTGCAATCTTTCTCAATTGAATGTGGGTGCCACCCTTTTTTTTCTTTCCAATCCTATTTCAAATCCTAAATTTTAAAAAAAAGACTATGGTGTCATCTTTTACAATGGATATAATTCACAAATCCTTGAATAAAACCAATAGAGTCATATGGATGACAACCTAATAAAGATTTTTAAAGATGGGCTTATGAAAAATATAATTTAAAAAAAACATATAAAATTTTGCAACTCAAAATGAGTTATGGACACAAATTGCAATTTTGATAAATTTATAAGTGCAAAAAAGGTCATTAGGTCATTTGTTTTTGAGCCAAGAATATGTTGTTGTTTTCCACTAGGAGAATAGTGACTACACTAGTAATGAATATGTACACATGCTAGAATGAATGACACCTTTTCAAGGATTTTATGCCCATGTGAGTTCAAGTTCCTAAGATTATAAATATTATAACCACTCATTTTTTTACCTTAAGGAAGCCACTAAAGCAAAATATCACCATACTAATTTGCAAATGAAAAGGTGGAGCCACATTAAACTAGGGTTCTTTCAAGCATGTCACCTACAACTTTTTGGGGGTTTTAGCCCCCCAAAGTGGTGAAATAGGTGATCTGAAATGGTCCCAAAGAAAATGAAGTTGCTATTGGAGGATTGTGTTTTTAAAACATATTATGAAATGTTCTTGACATATGGGGTTTTATTGGAGTCTACAAATATGTGTATTTTCTGATAACCCACCCATCACCCAAAAATTTGATATTGATAACCGGTGTGTTTGCCAAAAACAAATTCCAAAAGAAAAAACTACCTTGTGGTTATTAACAAAAAAGAAATAACCGGTCAACACTGGTTTAATTTTAACCCATAAATCTCAATATGATATTTTGCTATTGCAAATCCCACTAGCACAAAATTTATTTTTAATAAACTGAAATATGCAACCTAATAATGTATGTCTAGGAGTCCAACTCTCAAGGAGTGTTTCTTTTTTTTGGGGAAATTTTTGGCACTTTGGGACAAAAAAATCCAGTGCCAAGGATTTTTTTTTGGAAAATATATATATGCCAAAGTTGCCACATTTTTGAGAAAAAATATTTAATTCTGAAGTCGCCGTATTTAGAGAATACATAGCCAAAGCAAAGCAACATTCTAGAACATTTCTACTTTCCTCTATGACCTCGTTTAGCCAAATTTGGCACCTTCCTCTCAAGGATGATCACCAATCCACCTAACCTCATGCACAAAATTTGAAGGAAAGAAACCCTTCTCCCCAATATGATGCTTGGAATCAAGAATTATCAATTTCCTAAAATAGCCATGATTTTTAACTCTTGGGAAAGTCACATTTAATAAATACTACATAAGATGTATGTTGAAGAATCATTACATCAACTTATCATATGAACCAAAAAACTACATCTTATTACAAAACTTTTATCATTTCCCACCCATGATTATATTGCCAAGGCCTCTAGGTCTAACCCAAGGTACTGAAAGTCGTTCACCCTACCTATAGAAACTAACTCAGTTGGTAACTCATGAGTGAGGATCATGTCACTTGATGAAAGGAAAAGAGAGGATTCCTTAGTTAAATAAATGCTAACTTAAAAGAGACCTGAAGTGACTAGTAAAAATATCAGTGAGGTTCTAGAGTAAATTGGAACCCTAATGAATAAGGGAGGCTCATCCGGAGGATGAAAGATCCAAAAATAGATGGCAACTAAACCTAATGGATGAATGGCAAGAATTTTAAAAAAGTCCTAATTACTATTTCTCACCCAACATTAATTGATTAATGTGGAAATGAACCACCAAAGCTATGGCATATTTTATTTTGCCTAGACTATGCCTTCAAAATCTCATGCAAAAAATGCCCAATTTGGAGTTAATCGATGATTGAACTCCAAACCACTCTTTATTATCCAATCCAAAACCTTAGTTTGCCTTAACCAACTAAATTTCAAGCGCATGTTTTATGTGATTGAGAATTGTATTTTATTTACTCCCTTTTCCAAAGGGAAAGCTTTGACAATCACCTTGGTGATGATGCTTAAAGAAACCCAAAAGCAAGAAAGAATTAAATTTTCCCCATGGGGATAAGTTGAGAAAATCACAAAGGCCATAGATATAAAAAAAACTTAGTTCATTATCCTAATGAGGAGGTTCTTATAGGGGATTTTTGCATTCTAATTTGTTTTGGGAAATGTAAAAGGGGACATAAAAAAAAATGACTAGTGCCATGGTGTGCTACAAAGAAACATCTAGTCAAATCTCATTTTGTGCATTACTTGTGTGTCAAGTTTCATTATGTACAAGTTTCACTAGGTCCTTATACATTGTGGTGGCCATTTTTGCTATTGAATCCTAGGAAGCTTGAAGAGTTTAGTTGGTTTGGTTTGCATTGGAAGCTCATGAAAGGATCTTTCTCTTCACCTTGGGCCCATTGTTCATTGTGGCAAGTTGCACTTTCATTTGAACTCTAATCCATACGATGTTTTCATTGAATTGTCTCATCTTTTATATCTAGTCAATCTCGTGATTGTTAGGTTACTTCCTTAATTGTGTGTGATTAACCACTATTCAAATGGTTAGGCAATGGCTCTATTCATGGGAAAATATGTATGTTTCATTGTGCTACAAAAAAGCACCAATCACTTTGATCAAATTAACCACCGTTTTGTTGAAATAAAAATAGTTTTATTTCTTGGAGTAAACATGTTGCCACCAATTGTAGTGAAGTTATTGAATGAGCTTGAAATGGCCAAAAATTATTACAATTTTGGTTTGCATATGTATTTTGATTGAATTAATTGTGGTTTGAAATTTTTTGAATCACTTCATTCAAAGTTGCAGCCAACATTATTTTGAAACAAAATGATATTTATATTTTGTAGAAATGTGATTAAATGAATAAAGTCGTGGAGATCACAATATGACACTATTGATAACCTTTAGTGACATTTTCAACTTTTGGATCAAACAATTTTTCTTAGTTTATTATTTGGGTCCACCTTCTAAATTTAAATATGTCATTAACATGGTTAATTCTGGTTATGTTGATTATTAAGAGATTATTTTAAACAACTAAAAACAGTGCTAAAATACGCAAGAATAGGTGTTCATTTTAGAAAGCTAACATTTTAAGGTTCTATTACCTTAGGGTTGTAAGGTCATTTGGCTTGCATGTTAAAACCAATGTTGGTTGGATCTTGATTTTTTACAAGTGTTGGGTTTGGGTTTACCAAAATAAAATAAAATTTGGAAGACTTGTTGGATTAAAGTTTAGTATTCCTAAGTTTTAAAAGTGTTGCATGGGCCTTGGTCCTTTCATTGGAACTTTGATTGGCATGTCTTACACAAAAATTTGAAAACTTTAGGCACCCCCCAAATAGAAGTTTTCACTTTCAAGATAGAAGCTCAATTTTTAGCCTTTATGAAGGGATAGGGGGAGGAAGGGAAAGTGGGATAGCTCATTGCCAAAAAAAAATTTTAAACTTTAAGTGGTTTTCAATCTCCTTCCCATCTTACAAAATTCATTCAAGTGTTGTTGGCCCAATTCTAAACTCATTACCCAACCAATTGAATTTGAAATTTGAGTTTTTGTTGGATTTTCAATGAAAGTATTGTTCAACATTCAATAACTCCTACAACATGAATATGATTCAATGATATGGATGACATTCACTAAGTGATGAATTTTCACAACAAACGTCCTTTGAAACGAATATACATAATAAAAATAATGATGTATGCATGTGACCAATGTGTCAACCTCCTTCCACTTCTATATACTTACATGGACATTAAAAAAACCATTTGAAAATATGCCCTATCATACCCGAGTTATCTATGCTAGATGAATAATAGTTTGGGCAAATAATATGTGATATAAAAGAGTGATATTCAAAACTAAATGGGAACATAAAAGGGCCACTTGTGGGAGGGGATATGGAGAAATTTTTGGCAAGGGAAACTAATCAAGAGGGAAAGGGCAAAAGGGCAAAGAAGAGAGTCGAACAAAAGAAAACTAATTGTTGAAAAAAATGAAAAAATCAGGTTCAAGGATGAAACAAAACCTAAATGATAATTTCAATTATGAAATTATGCCAAATGGATGAGATATATAGTTCCTAACTAAAAATCGACCATAAAGATAAAATTCTCACAAATGAACAAAATGTGACCACATCAAAAGATATTAATTGTTTGGATGGAATTTCCATTATAAATGAGTTATATCATGCATGAATGACATTATGTTCATACACGAGATTTACCACACATGAGATGGTCATGGTGATAAATATTAATGAAGGATGAAAATTGTTGTTCATGGGTTGAAATTGATTGTAAATGTAATTGGCCATCTACTAAAGTGGGGTTTGGAGTGTGGATGAGGATGGATGTTTAAAATTCTTGTGTTCCCATCATGTTCTCAATGATGTTCTCAATGATGTTCCCATCATGTTCTCAATGATATGATGATTCTCTTCACCTTCATCCGGGTTCAATTACACAGTCAATCAATTTTAAGGGTAATCCCTAAAGGATAATTAGACCCAACTTGTTTCCCACTAATTTCTGCATTAATGTTTATTGGGCTGGCTGATTGAAAATATGTAAATTAATTAACTAAGCCATTGAATGGACAAATTCTTAACACATTCTTTTTTTTTTTTTAAATTAATAAGGAAATAATTGGGGAATTTTTGGAAATTTCCATTTTTCTAGTGTAAATTCAACTAATTTTGTCAATGTTTTGGAAAAAAATTCCTAAATTGAAAAAAAGGAAATAACAATCACCATGCTTATGACAATGTTTTGATTTTCACCTATTGGGCAACAATCTAATGAAATTTTTTTTAAAAATAAAAGGCACAAAAAATGAGCTATTCTTGAGGGTTAATAAATGAACGAATGACCCAAATAAATAAATAAATTTAAATAAAAATTGAAAATTTCAAGCTGTTGCAAATTTTCTAAAAAACAATGTTTTGTGACAATAGTCGTTGATATTTTGAAAAAAGGAGATAATTTTGGGTCAGTTTTGCTAGACGTTTATTCATATTTGTTGCAGGTATGAAGACAATAAAAAGTGGTGAATTTTTTTTCAAAACCCAAAATTTCTCTTAATTTTTTTGATGATTTAAAAAAAAAAGAAAAAAAAGGCATCTGGAGCAGAATATTCCAGGATTTTGTTTTTGGTTGCCTCAATGCAATAATAATAATAATTAATAAATTAATAAATAAATAATAAATAAATAATAAATAATAATTTTTATTTATTTTAAACAAACACTGATACATACTAGTCTTTTAATTGTCAGATTTTACTGGAGAATGTTATCAGTTTAAGCCAGTAAGGCATGAATGTGTGTATAGATTGGGGTCGGCCTTGGCGAGTATAGTATGATACAGGTCTGCACACGATGGTGTAAGTAAGTACACCCATATATTTTAGAAATGATGATTATGTATGAGAGGAGACAAAACACCTTCCACACACACACACACACACACACACACTTACTTCGTGTACAACAGAATTTTTCATTTCATTTCATTTCGCAGGTGATTTATTGCCAAGTCCATCATCCCCATGTATGTCATATATGATGTACTTTGCAAATATGAACAAGGTTTTCTAAACTTGTTTGTTTTCTTGTGACTTTGTTAACGGGTCAATAAGTCGCTCGCTACTGCTGCTTGGCTTGCTCCTCTGCAAGCAAAGCACATTTTATGAATGTGTTCAAATGAGTGCTCACCATTCCTTTTGTCCCAACAAATCCATTGCTACATTTCGTTACTAGATGATATGTTTTCAGGGTTCAAGATTTGATTCCTAGACCCACCCAAAAAAATGGCCTTGTGGTCAAGTGAAGGACAAGGTTGTTGCACTCTCTAGCAAGCTTAACTAACAATCGTGAATATATCATAGTACCTTTATCATTCTGTCAGCAATTGAATTCTTTTTTGAATAATCTTCGACTTTAGGTATCATTCTCGAATTATTTTTTAATAATTGTTGATTCTTTTTTTTCTTTTTTTTTTAATTAGTTGTTTTGCAATGTCGAAAGTTCAAGAAATTGTGATGGAACCCTAACAAACAAACAAACTCCATTAAACAAAGCACTTAGCAAAGGCCAATTATTTAGTAAATGTAAAAAGCCCATTTGATATTCCATTCTGTATTATTGGAATTGAAGGCCCTCATGCCTGACTCACAGGGTTTTTTTCAAATTTTTTTATACTCAAAAATTGGCCAATATTTCCCCCCAAAAAAATCAAAATTACTCCAATGTAACTAGGAAAACCTCAAATTTTTTTTGTCAGAAAAAACAAAAATCGAAACTATCTAAATGTCACCACCTGACCCAATCATTATGACTGGCCAATCAAAAACATTCATTCCTTTTACTGGAGGTCACTGTGCATGTTTACAGGCGTATAGCTCATGAAAAATAGTGTATCCATGCCATTTTTCACTCATTTAGGTTGCAGAGGCTCTTACTTCTAGAGCATCACCGGCGGTGGTGCTTTGTATGTGGCCTTGCAAAAATGTTTCTCACTCACGTCCAAGTTCAGTTAATTACTTTTTCCCAACCTCACCCATAAAACTAAAACTCGGACTGCGAATAGGCGGGAGACTACTAATAGCAAAACCACCTGAACCAATCATTATGATCAGCCAATCAGAAATAGGGAGCAGCAGTCAGATCACATTTGTTACACTCTTTTCTGGCACCCTTTTCTGGCAAGTGTTAGACTTTGCTGTGCCTTTTACCAGCCTCAGCAAAATGTGGAAAGCAAAACTGCTGTGCCAAAACCACTTTGCTGAGCCAAGCCAGTAATGTTTTAACTTTTGTTAATCCAGTTTAAATTTGCTGGGTCACATACTGAGCACACACACACTGGTGGAGTTGCTTTTATCCCCTTGTTGAAAAGAGGTCAGACCTTACACCTATTATTCATTGGTGTAAAGTTCTTCTCCCCCAGTGGTAGTGCTCTGAGATCCCTACCACTCCTCCTGCCTTTTGCATATGATTTGGTTTATGGTAAGGTTTGCCTTGTGCAGTATGCTGGGTAAATGCTCATTGGTGAGGGACATTCCCAAGGTTCATTTTGGGAATGCCCACAGCCTGATGCAGTGGTATGCCACACATAACTTGGATCAGACCACAAGAAAGAACTGTGCATAATGTGAAGAGCAAAGGGCTGGCAAGGCCGAACAAGCTTGCATGGAAAGTTTTCGAAAGGCAAATACAAGGTGCCCTCCACCTACACTAAGAAATTTATATGAGTGCCTTATTATATGAATAATTTGAGGAATGTTTTCCATTTTTTTTCATCCATTTTCATTTTCTTCTTATTTTAACAACTAGGTGTTCCCTTCTTCTTAAAGTCCCAACAATTGTAACATGGAAATAACAAAATACATAGAGCTATATCTTTCACAATTTCTTAAAAAAACATGTAGCTCATCAATCCAAGTCATCCAATCCAAGTCATCCAGATGAATGATAATACCCCAAGTATTTCCCTTCCAAGTCCCACCACCCTAAAGCTATCTCATTGTGATAAAATTGGGTGTGTATAGGGTGAAAATGTATGAGAAACTCCCACTCATATGCAATGTGATGAGTTTTTTTTATAAAAATCATGCGACACATTTTCATTCCATGAAAATATCTCCAATCATATTCCTCTTGCTCCTTTGTCTATTTCAAGGGAAAAGTCAATCAATTATTTGAAAATCATTTTCCCTAAGATTTAATTAAGTTTATGACTAACTCAAAATAGTTAAACTAAATTATTTATGAATCCAGCTTATGTCCTTAATCAAAGATTTTTTAAATAAGGCCCATAGGTTGAATTATTTATTTTCATATTTACCCATCCTTCTACCCACTAATCTATGTCCATGGGTCAAGGACCTTCCCAAACTTACAAAAACCTAAGGTGCATTCACACTTAATGTTAAGTCAGTGTTAAGTGAAAATCTAGGTAGCATCTTGGGTGGCACCCAATGTTAAATGGGTGATTGTTTAATATTAAATGAATGTTAACTTAAAAGAAAATCTTCATGGTAAATAGGTTTAGGTCCTAAATGACTAGCTTGGTGTTAGGGTACTTAATACAAGAGTCCTTAACACCAAGTGCAAATCCACCTTTAAAATATTGGTATGAGTATTGGTATTGAAGAACATACCAGTTGGGTCATGACATGAGGCCAATTATAACACAACTGCCCAAGAATATTGGGCAGATAGGAATTTTTATTCAATGTGAATCACCCATGTGAACTCCCCATGACTAGAGACCCCCATTGGAGACATGGGGTTCCATTTTGGAACATGCTTTGAGACTTTGGTGATTTCATTCTGTTGGGAAATGAGTACACAATAAAGTTATCCGTAGTAAAGTAAGAAAAACACAGCACCAGAACCCTGAGTTTGATCATACACAGGGTGAGATTCATAAAACACCTGCAAAAAAAAGTACATTAGCATTCAATGGGGGGATGAAAGTCAGAAAACCATCAATTTTGGTGGTAAACTGAGTTTCATCCTGTCTTTCCTTTTTCATGGGCGCCTCCACTCTTGCTACATATATCTTCAACGCTCCTAACTAGTAGGACTTGAAACAAAAATCCAATAAAAAGATTGATGGCCGAAACCATCCCATGGGAGACAAAAAGAGAAGGCCAAAGAAATTCATACTACACTGAATTCATGTACAACTACTATAATTTGTCTCGAAACCTCGTGCATTAAATGCTGAGTTTCATCATTTCATACTGAGATTTGATAAAATGTCTTTACTTTGCAGATATCACTGAAAGAGAGAGGATAGGGGATGAAAGGAGGCCCAAAGACAGGGTGAAGACAGAGTTACTGTACGGATAAAAGTTATCCCTAAAGTCATCCGTAGTTTCAACCTCTGTTTGATCCTATACTTGTCATCTCAAGCCCCAATCTAAAGCTATCCTCAAAGACATTCATACTGGGGACCAAATTTTAAATATATTTGGTGTTTTTTAAGTGACAAGCTCACTAAAAAAGCTTGTCAAGCTTCTTGTGGACTGGAAGTTAGAGAAGATCCTCACCCAGAGATGCTACTACACTGCTAGTTAGGTAGGAAGGACAAATGGGTGTTGCTTACTTGACTTGCTAATGCTATTTTTTTGGGGGCGGGGTAGGCCTGAGAACTAATAACTTACAATATTTTTCATCATCTCTTTTCAGAACATCAGTGTTTTGCACGTGATGGCCTTGCTCTCTCGGCTTGTAAATTTGATCCACTTGATGAGCCAACTGTTGTTTTTTGGAGTTATATAGCCAACCAACCAAGCCACTCCCCTTTCTTCCATTGATAACCCACATGATAAAAAATTTGAAAATTTTCTTATTCACTAAGAAAAAGAAAGAAATAAGCATCAGAACTGTGGACCATATAAAAAACTCTGACAAATGGGCCACATGAGAAAAAAAAATTTAAATTAAATTAAATTATATATATATATATATATATATATGCCACCAACTAGCAAAACAATACTTGCTTATGCACCGTGGAAGAGAAAGATAATGATGTTTATGAGAAAATATATATTAATGATGTTTTCAAGGAAAAAAAAAATCGGTAGGAAGGTTTGGGTTACAAAACAAGAGGATGTAACTTTCTTTATTTCCTTTTTTTTGTGTCGAGTATGTTGCAGAAAGGATCCTTCTTCCCATTCGCTTGAAGTGCTATGTCCACTTGTGAAAATAAGTATGTCGAGTAGGTTTGCTTCAAGTGCTAAGTCGACTTGGGAAAATAACTATGTTGAGTAGGATTGGGAAGGGCAACAAGACTCTCATCCGTCATGGGCAACAATGAAAACAATCATAGTTGCAGTAGTAGAAGGGTTTATGGTAATATAGCATGAAAAGTATCTATGGACAAATCCATGGCAATGACAAGGAAGAGGAAAAAAAAACCCCTCAAAAATAATCAACCCCCTTTATGACATACCTACTCAAGGGCTAAAAACAATTCTTGCATACATGATACCTATATGATATATATATATAGAGATGGATGTATTGTACAAAGTCTTGGATGAACTAGTATCTTCATCATCATCACATATTTAAACTATAGAATGGCCAAATGTCTCTCATCAAATAATAGAGAATCCCATTTTCTCCATACCCAATAACATGAAAAATTGGAAACCAAAATTTGACACATCTTCCACTTAGACATAGAATTGGAGCTTGGATATACTATGATCCAAGTGAAGAAGGCCAACTAATCCTTACACCATTTGGTGTTGGAGGGAGTGTACTTCTCCACTATACCCATTGACAAAGTTTCAATTTAGCTCAATATAGCATTGATAGGCGACCCGTTTCATTTCTTTACCACTCATCAATTCTTGAAACAATTTTCCGCTAAGTACATATTTCATCAATTTCTAGTTGCAAAAGTAGTAACACAAATTATGCAATCAAATGACATTTTCTTTTAATATTAAATACTTCCATACACTAGTGTGAAATGTCCATGTTTTCATCATTGTGTGAATACAATTGTTTTCAAAGTCCAAAATAGTTAAATAGCAAATGAAATGAGTGGGCCTATAATTAATCTTGAAATGAAGATCTTGACATTTTTTTTGTGATAATTCAGAATGATTGCATTTTAGGAACAGTTGGTGCCTAAACTTTTTCTTGAGTTCTTAAAAATGAAAACATGTACGTGGTTGAAAGATTGCCCACAGACTAAAAGGGACATGGCAAGTTTTGTTTGAAAGGTTTGTATGTTTAATTTTGATCACATGAGAGTTTGGATTCCATTGTAATGAAGATTGCATAATTGGAAACAAAGTCCAACAAAAAATGGGTATAAATCAATTTAAACTTTTTAATTTCAAAACTTGTGCGTGACTAAAGTTTTGAGAGTTTGGAGTGTGCCATTCAATGTTGTGCCAATTTATGGGACGATTGAATGCCATAGTTGCAAAACATTATATGATCAACAACTTTTAGTATTGAAATTTGTTATGTAATTCATTAGAAAGGAATTTCAAACTCTTGAAAATACCAAAGGCTTGCAAGGTGCAAAGTGAGAAAGTTTGAAGGTTCATGATTTCAATATTTTGAAAAGCAAAATCATCACCCTAATAATCACAAGGGTGCTTGTGATGAAAGTGGAAAATTCTTTTAACAAATTGAAGTCGATAAAGGGGAGACTTCCAAAAAAAAAGATGAACTAACTCAATGTTAACTAGATTCAAACAAAGAAACCTCAATTTGTTCAAGCCAAAAACAGACTAAATTTCCCTTAAATTAAATCACTTGCTACAAATTGGAACAAGCCAAGGCATAATGCTAAGAAGTGTAGTTAAAGGGGTGCAATGGCCCGAGGGTGATTTAATTTGTCAAAAAACATCACAACTTGAAACTTCACAATGACCTAAATTCAAAGAATCCAAATGTAAGTAAGGGGCATGTTTAGATTATGTAGAAAGACTTGTTTGAGTGTGTTATAAGTAACCAAGACTTTGCATAAGTAGGCAATAATTACGTGGGACTGAGGAGGAGGAGATCATGCTTTGGTGTTCTCTGTTGTCGGATATTGGAAGCTCATGGGGCTTATGAGCTTGCGAGCCAGCTAACAACAATGAAATTATAATGTTGGGTTTTTTTCAAATGCCAGCTTTTTCTCCATCAACTTTCATGATGTTTTCAAACTGAAAAAGCCCGATGCTCCACAACTCAACAACACCTTTGGGGTGTGTGCTCCATTCCCCAAATTTCCACTCAAGTCAGCCAAAAGTAAACAAGTTCTTCAGCTCATGGCGCACTCCTTATTAAGGACTGCAAAAAACTTTAATTCTTGTTTCTGGCCCTACTTTGAAGTAAAGTTGTAGTAGGGCCCTCTCCCAAACTAGTATGATGCTCTTCCAATGTTAATCATAAATTAACAGTTTTTTGCAGAAAAAAACTTTAGATTCCACCAAGCACACTATAATGTCGCTTATGGTGTGCATGCGCACAGTAGTGTTTATATGATTACATTCACATTTCATCACACCACCCATCTTGATTCTTCACCTTTTTTTTTAATACTTTTTCAAAAGGTTTTATTAAGGTACTAATTGAGTGTGCTAAGTGTCACTCTCTCTTCTTTCCCCAGGTATACTAATTGCTTGCCCAAAGAACCAAAAACCTCCCTCCCAAAATGACATTGTCTTATGTGAAGTCTAAACTTTGGAGCCAAAAGTACATTTTTGCTATGACCCAATCAAGGGCAAAGTATTGTGATTGTGTGAGGGTAAACTGGCCAGTCATAGTACACTTCAAAACACAGAGGAACTTTGTGATCTGAGCAGACCTCGGTTGCCTCTGGGGTCCAAAGATGAGTTGTAAAGGAGCAGTAGGTGCACCTAGTGCGCTTTAGATCATTGGATTTGGATAAGAGATGCAAAAGATATGACCTCTGGAAGTTCTGGGTCTCATTGTCCCAAAAAAAAGAGTCACCCAACATTTTTTCTATCTATGTTCAAGCAATGGAAATCCTATTAACAAACATCTTTGCACTGACACATGTCACAAATCCACCCTATCACTAAAAATCTTGTGCTCAAATTAATCATGTTCGTTGAAAAAACTAAACATATTTATTCAAAGGTTGAGATCAAAACCCTAAAATCCGGCAAAACAATGTTTGGTTATCGAACTCTAAAGGTTTGTTAAACCCAAGGATAGCCACCACTTTCCAATGCGGCACCAACCCAAAAACCCCCTACCACCTCCCCCTTCTGTTTCCTTTCTGCGGGTGGGTTAGATTCTTGCAACTACATTGCCCATCGCCTCTTTAACCTTTCCTACCTCATTCGTCTCCTCTCCTCTTTGCGCATAGGTCGAATTCCTCTCGACTTGAGCCTTTCCTCCCCCATCTTTCTCCTCTCCTCTCTGCAAACGGGTCAAGTTCCTCCTGACTCAAGCCTTTCCTCCCCCATCCGTCTCCTCTCCTCTTTGCACATGGGTTGGGTTCCTCTTGACTCGATCCCGTGCACGAATGTGCTACAAGTCCATGGTTCCCAATGTGAAGCTCTAACACCCACACACAAATGTCCTGCAAACATGGCAAGGCCCAGTTTCAAAGTTTGAGAAAAGCTTGAACCTCCTTAATTTGAACTTCTTGTTTGATATTACTGCAAGCAAAGGGAGTGCACAGCTTGATGTTTGGTTCTTGCATTTTGATGTCCTTATGCAGAGATTAGTGAGGTGGAGTGAAATGAAAACAAATTACAGCAATAAACATTTTTGTCAAAACTTTTGCATTTTTAATCATGGATCAAGCAACATTAAATTGTTCTTAGCTTTGGATGTGTGATACTAATAAGTAATTTAGTGATGATCTTAGTTTTCACTTGCTGCAAGTCTGGTTTTTCCCATTTCATTTACTATAGCTTGGTGCATTGCTTGAAGTAGGTTATTTTACATCTTCCAAACTAGTGGTAGCTGAATTTCAGCCTAGCTTTCATTGATCTCAGTTGAAGTGTTACTCTTTAGCTCAAAGTTCATATTCACTAGCTGAAAATGTCTATTATCTATTGTAGTGTACTTGCCTTTGGGTTGAAGATGAGCATAGATGCAATGGAAAAGATACATTTCTATAATGGGGATTGTTGTGATGATTTGGATTGTACATAATGCTAATGGTCTAGCTTTCAAATAAGTGACTAGAATGAGTTTCATGAATGTATAAACAAGTTTTTTTATTATTGAATCAAATTGTTGTGGCTATCAATGGTGCTACTTTGATTACTTCAATGTAAGAAAATGTATGTAAATTCATTTGACATTTTGGAATTATAGGATTGGAGATCCTTTAGTCTTGACATCATCAAAAAACTCATAGTTGTTGATCTAGTCTACTATTTATATGGTGAAAGATTTGTAAAATAATCATTTCTATATGGAAAATTGCATGTAAATTTACATCACATCTAGAGTTACAAGATCATTGGAGATCTTTCAATCTTAACATCACCAAAAAACATTGTTCATCATCACTAGTAGCTATTGCTCCTCTTAGTTTTTCTACCCTAGTAGCAATTACCCCTTCGAGTTGTTCCACCTTAATAAATGTTATTCCTTCTTTTAGCTATTCCACCCCAACATTAACTACTTTTCTCGACATTTTATTCATCCTCCGCTACAACTATTCTACTTTTTAGCTATTCCACCCTAATAGCTTAATTGTCCATTTGTGGTTGTTGCAAGGATGTTACAATTTCCCTTCTAGTTCGCATTCAAACCAAGGCTCGCTACTGATCCTATTTCTACACTTGTGTTATTTCACCAATATTAACACCCTTGTATCCAAGAAGGTGAGCTTACAAACCTACTTTGAAATCATAATGAAATTTATTTATTCCCTCTCTAACTGTTAAGGATGAACAAGTTGCAATGAAATTGGCTTATTGTTGTTTTATAAGTTCTTTTTCAACTAATCTTTCAACTATAGTTAACACTGTGAATGTTTTTCTTGCTTGTTTTTCTTGTCTTTCTTTCTTTTTGCTTTCTCTAATATGCTCTACTACTTCCCTATCCAATCCCTTTTATTGCATAACTTTCAAATATTCATCTAATGTTATGACATGGCTTTGAGAATAATCCATTTATGGTTATCTTCCATTGGTCCTTTTTGTAGACAAATGTGGCAATGACAACAAACTATGACACCCTTGTGCTAATGCCACTTGAGTTGAACTTTCAAAAAATTTGAACTTTGTAATTTCATCCAATGAAAGTTGTGCCAAATTTTCAACCATGTTCTTTGAGGGTGTTTCCATGGTATGATGTAGACACTTTGTGTCAAAACTAGAAGTACATATAAAGCTAAAAATAACAACACATAAAATTTCACTCATTTTGAATTCTTTTAGAAATCACATTAAATTGATTTGGGCTTTAAAAATAAAACCAATTATATAATCCATGAATATGAAATTGATTCATAATTTTGTCTTTATGTAAATGTATACTAATAATTTTATAAATGTTATTCAAAACACCCTATTTAATAGCAAAATACCATTTCTCATTCATTTTAAATTTCCATTTTATTTTTTTAGAATGATAAGACAACATTCAACCCAACTACATCTTTAATGGAAAAACATTTTACAATTTTAAAATATCATAATCATCAACATTACAATAAGATAATGTACCACCAAATATTTTTATATCATTTAATATTAACTTCTTGAGTTTATGACAAATTGAATTTTTTGATGTGGAAGATTATTCATTATGATGGTTTCTTTGTATGTGCAAAGTTTCATGGACAAATTCCCATTAAAATTTTTATTTTTTAATCCTTTTCTTATATTGGAATGTTTGTGACACATTGTTGCAAATGAATAATGTACTCCAATTGATAATTGAATTGTTAATATGTGCATCAATTTCACAACATTATGAAAATTTAAGTTGTTATCCACCTTTAATTGCACATTTCCATCAAAAAACATTTTCCAAATATTTATAGAAACACATTAAAAATGTGTTACAATGAAAAATGTCAAACTATGACTCCTTTTTGCCTACACCGTACCATGGAAACACCCTTGATTCTATTACAGATGCATGGTTAATGATTATAAAAATTTTAGGCATGTTCACATAATACCTATGTTGATCTTCAAAGATATTAGCAATTGGAACTTCTATTATTGAACCTATGTTGATGAACTTGTTTGTAGTTGTATGTTCTATTTAATCTTGTTCACCATCCTCTTGCTCTGATTTTCTTCTTCCCTAGCTTGATTCTACAATGAGTACAAAATACTAAGGCCAATTTTTGAATCCATAGCCCTAGGGTTAAGTGGCCAAATCCTTATACCTTTGAACCCTAACATGATATTTTTCTTGTAAGTGTGTTAGGTCTAATGTTTTCTTTATCCACCTTGCTAATGTTATCTTATTTAATTCTATGTAATTCCTCCTAACCATTATTATGTCTCTTTCCTTTCCGAAAGCTATTTTGAAAGGCTTAAAACAAGCCACATCCAAGGGTTGAAATGCATGAGATGTATGCAAAGGTAGAGTAATCATATCCAACCCAAACTCTTGAACTTGTTCAATTACTTCAAAGGTGACATGGGATCCATGCCCATCTAAGATGAGCATATGCCTATTTGCTATGGATATTCCACTTGGTATAGACCTTTTGAAAAAATATAGAAACTCTTTGAAAAGGAAGGTAGTCATCCATGCCTTCGACTACATAGCCATACAAGTCCTTGGTTTGCAAAGTTGTATGTACTCATCACATATCCTCTCTCCTCTAAATATGTAAAACCTTGGCAATGTTGTTCTTACTACATTAACCACACAATTAACATTCAACCACTCCCTAGATTTTGGGATAATGTTATACACCCAATGTGAACTTCATTTTACAAGAACCCTTGCTTTTGATTGTCTTCCTACTTGGATGCATGTTTTGTCAAATATGGTTTGCAACATAGCTTTGTTTATTGTAAAGGGATTATAAGTTATCGTAGAAGTTTTGGCAAGATTGAATTGTTAGCCCTTGTGTTTGGCTAATATTTAATCCTATAACTTGATGAATGCTAAGCTCATGATGTCTCCTCTTGAACCAATACCACCAAGAATTTTTTAATACCCCTCCTTAAAAAGGTGTTGGCCTTGTTTGAATCAATTTTGTTACTTTCATTTTTAACTATTGTAAGCTAATTGATAGCCCAACTTCATACATAGACAAAACCCAAGTAACCACAACTTAATTTTCGTCTATTGTTAGCATGTTTGCCAATTTAGGTTTGTTATCTCTTGTTTTCCCATACGAATGATCAAACAACAAGGTAAGAAGTATGTCCTAGTGCCTACTTGCCTTCCTCAATGAGGTTGTCCCATTTTTAATTACATCCATGGCCTCTTCCAATGTTTCATTGATCCATTTGTTTCTAGTGATTAAAAGACTACATCTATTAACTCTTCTCTATTTTCTTGTTGGTTCTTATCTGCAAGATTAACGCGTTCCCAAGTCCCAAGTTAACCCCAGGTTGGGCTAATTCACTCAAGTTGTGGAATTTCTGGGACTCGAGGCACGCTCCCAGCTTCCAGCACAAAAGGGGGTGAAAGGGGGGTGTTGACAGCTCCAGGATAGACTAGGAAGAGGGACAAGCTCATTCACTTATGTGGTCCTGCATCCAAATCCAACCCACAAATGGGTTAAAACTCATTCTGCACCTTTTTGGTGTTGGGACAGGCCACGGGCTAACTTGGACTCACTTGACTCACCACGGCCCAGACTCGAAAGAAGCCACCACCTTCCCCCATATAGTATTCTCTAAAACTCTCCACAGGACTTGCATCCAAATGGCTCTTTTTCCCGGGACTCCCAAAATGGAGTCCCGAAACTGTTCCGATTTGGACTCCCGGGACTTTGGACGCTCATAACTCCTCGCCCCAAACTCAGATCGAAACAAGGTCTGAACCAAAGTTGTAGCTCTCCTCGAGATCTTTTCAACGGTGTGTCACACTCCACCTGCACGCATCGGAATCAGGTCGATTCCCAACTTTTAGTGGTCGGGAATCAAACTGCCAGTTTGACTCCCAGCCCTTCTTTCGACCATAACTTGTGCTACAGATGTCCAAATGGTTCATGCGAGGCCATTTTGGACATCTACACTTCAAGACCTTTCTAACGGTATAATGAACGCCTCAATGTGAGGTGTTTTGACCCCTGCAATCAAGCTCTGAGTTTTCGGGAGTCCTGAAGGACTCCAAAGTCCCATTTTCGGGAGTGTGAGTGGCGACCTCACAACTCCCTCAAAGTGGGGTTGCGACAAAGATGGTGGGACATTCTCCATTTCTTGGCTTGTCTCCTCTTGCAATCCATTTTGCCTCCTATGAGGTACATTGATCATCATGATGTAGACCCCCCTATCCCAACCTCCAACACGTTGGGGGTGTGTTATTTGGCCCCACTATAAGAGGTACAAACTTGAATCTTTTGTATTTTGCCCAGCTCTCAAAGAAATATGACAAGTTAAGGTATGTCTGAAATGCATATGTCTGTAGTTGTTAGGAAGAAGTTATCAATGCATAAAATTGTTCAAAGTCATGCCAAACTAAATCTTGGTCTGTTGTTTTTGTATAAGCAGTAGGTGTGTACAACAAACTACAATTTCTTGGAGCTAGATAAAATCTACCTTTCTTATGACTACCTAGACTACATTTACAAATTATGGAACTCTACAACTAACAAAAATATTTTTAAAATTTGAACTTTTAGTTGTAAAGTTGATCTATTGCAAGTTTTCCTAATTGTCCCTTTACATCCAAATCTGAATCTTGAGTTTTTATCTCTTTTTTGATAGTATTAGGATCTAATCCTTGATGTTCAAGCCACTATAGATCTTCTTTAACTACTATAATATTTAGATTTTATTGATCTACCTTTAACTTTTGTAGCTCCTTTTTGGCCATTCTAAAATACCTTCCTTGCTTTGGTTGATATGCTAAAACTTTTGTTTTTAATCTAAAACTCTTTACAACTCCTATGTTACTTTCCTTTTGTTAATCTAGCCCATATGCTCTCAAAATGTTGATGAAAGAATTCAGACTATCTCTCTAACAATTTGGAAGCTTTGACATGTTGAAAGAACTTTGCTTGTGAATTTGAAAAATAGGATTATGAATCTAAACCTTGCACCATAGCCTTGTGAATTTGGCAAATTAATTTTGGTGGGAATGGGATGTGTTTGAATTTGGGGGGAAATTAGAAGCTTTTCCCTAATTAATTTATAGCTACTATTTTTGCATTGGATTATTCTAAACCCTAATCCTTGTTTATGGTTAGTTGTGTGTCATTTAACATGACCTTTGCACCCATTCACCAAATTGGTGATGCTCATTTTAATGTGCAATCCAATTGCCTATGACCAAACATTCATTCACACCCTAGACTTGGGGCTATTGTAAAATTGAACCAATTTTTTCCCATGACCAAACATTAAAAGTACCCCTCATGTTCCCCCCCTTGCATAATGAAAATCAACTCATGGCCCATCACTAAACTAATCCCTTGTAATATTATTCAATTTTTTTACAAATGTGCCCACCTAAACCCCTAATACCAAACACTAAAATTTGATGGTTGGTCACCAATATGAAAAATCTTGAACAACTTTTTTCTCAACCAAGCGTTTGGTAATGGGTTAAAAAGATGTTGCCCACAAGCAATTTTTTGTTCTAACATAGGTTAGTTGATGCACTACATGGGTGCTCGGTGACCGGCCTTTGTTTGGTGGTGGGCCAGTTTACCCTATTATATAATATACATGTCATTCCATCAAATCATTAGCTGGGATATTGTGGGTCTTTCATACAATCTTGTCCCATATTTCCTAAACCCTAATAGAACCCTAGACCCTCAACCCTAAAGTTTAGACCCAATTTGACGGAGGGTTGATTTGGGTTTACCCAGATTAAGAAATAGTGTGCCTAAAAATTTGTGATCTCACCCCCTATTAATCAGGTTGCCAACAGATTCATTATCTGATTGCAAATTCAAAAAAAACATGGATGAATATGAGATGTTCACTCTTTTTCAGTTTTGGGATTTGAAGCCATACCAATCCATGCATGGAAATTAGTGCAATTTTTCTTATCAAATTGTATATTCAATATTAACCATCCTTATCATTCTTTCAATCAACACTTCCAAACATGAACAAAAAGTACCCACATAACAATTCCAAGTCTCGGCTCTGCATTTTGACTGATCATGGGTGAGACATTAGAATAGCTTGTTTGTAGAATCACTCTACAGCCAACTTGCACACCAGTGTTAAGTTCTTCTTTTGTGAATTTTGCAATGTCGCCAAAGTGGTGATCTTCCAGAAGAAAATTTAGCTGAATCTGGACTACCTTAGCATTTCTAATCGATATTCTTAAGCTTGATTATGAACAACTACATTCATTTTCATTAGTCCAAGTTCTTAATCATTATAAACAACATGGAATGAAATTCAATGTGAATATGACATTCCAGTTAGATGATCAGTTCATGTTTTTGAACTTTTGTTATCATATACATAATAACAGGAAATGCATACAAAGCAAAGTTACAAGTGATGTTGGGGCATCTTGGGTGTAAACTCACCCTACATAATTAACTCTTCAATACCAGAGCTACATTTTTGGAGAAATTGGATGCCATCAAGTTTTCTCAACCCAATTGTCCTACAAAACGGGAGCTTGCTTTCCATAAGTCCTAGACTAGAAGCAAACCAATTTCTGTGTGGATGGTGAAGTGCCCAAGTTTCAGACCAAAAAATCTCAAAGCTTTTTTGTAGAAAAGCATGCACAATTAATGCTGGAATGGTAAAGGTAACTACTGTATTCAATTTGCCCACAATGCCCCCTCTTTCATGTCACAAAAATAATGAAATTCAGGTGGAGAGGGAAAACACAAGTGATGCATTTGTACTATTATCCAAGCCTAAGGAATCGGTGAATGCAACCCCACCTAATGTTTGTCATTTGCCACTAAAACAAAGAAATGTCTGCAGCAAAGTATAGACCAGGATTGCCCACAGACAGATGGTAAACTATAGCTGTGCTTGAAGAACCTTGAAAGTGGACCCAAAGTCATCACAAAGTGTGTCTCACCTGACATACCATAAGCCTTCACTTGTGAATAGCTTTTGCCTCTCCTTTTTCCATTGCATGTTCATAACTCCTGCAAACATATAACTGCATCACACCAGACCCAAAGAAGTGCCAAGCCTAAAAAATAAAATGGATTCTCTGAGCAAAAATTTGTGAGCAAAATTATTATACATCTTAACTAATACCAACTAGACCAATGGAGATTACCCCAATAACTAAAACCTTCATAAGCTTGTTTACTGCACCTTGCTTTTGTGGGTCGCCCCATTTCTTCTTTTTTTTGCAAGTACAAATTTGTTTGAGGACAAGAAGTTGATGACATGATCCAAACTCTTACTCACAGCTGATGCAAGGAACTCATAGCTCACCCTTGAATCATTTAAGACAAGAATGTACCCACAATCTGTTCAAGTGCTGAAAGCTTCTTGTGGATGCCAACTTGAACCCTGATCATTATGGAACCATCAGATTTCTGCAATCGGATGTTTTGTTAGCAACCCGAGACACTGATACCTACCCATACATCATGGTTTTCTCCCAGAAACAGAACTTAAACCCCAAACCCTCAATTTATCTGCAAGAACTTAAACTACTATCCGTCCTGCAACAGCAACAACAGCAATACTGAGTTGTTGTCACAATGCCATTGAAGGGTTTAGGGTTTAAGACCTTAAACCTTAAACCTTAAACCCAGAGATCTCATTGAGGGGTTCATATATCCAAGACCAGCTGCTGTAAGGTGCAGTGATGAATTGTGCAAGCCGACTTGAGAAACACCCAAAATTGTGCAACTCCGAAATATCTATTGGTTGGAAATATGAGTTTTTTCTCATTGCTTGAAAATGATCAAAACAGCAGCATCAAAACTTGTAGGCATCAGCTGAACTATTCTGCAACAACAAACCCACATGGATGGCAGGCCCCCTCAGAGTTCAAGCCCACCATCATTATCATCATCATTTCCACAATATTATTATTATTATTATTAGTAGTAGTAGTAGTAGTAGTAGTATTTCTATTATTATTATTATTATTGGCAGTAGCTATTTTTTCCCTTAATAGTGTAATGTTTGTGGAGCAGTTATTGGGTTTTACTTCCAAGTTTTACTCACTTCTTGGTTACAGCAACAAACATCAAAAATCATCAAACCAAAGAAAAACCAAATTTCACAACATTTACTTCTGACAACTGCAGCATCAAAAGTTTGCTTCTCTAGCTCCTTTCCTGGTTTGATGGAGTTGGAGATCAAGCAGTGGCAGACTAAGGAGTCTGAAGAGCTGAAAATAGATTAAGTATAACAAATGTAGCAATTTCCACCAACGTGAGGGCATTTGGTCTAGTGGTATGATTCTTGCTTAGGGTGCAAGAGGTCGCGAGTTCGATTCTCGCAATGCCCCAAAAATTGTGAATGATGGCTTTTTTTATTTATTACTTCGTAACAAATAATCTTCCTACTACAAAATCAAACACCTTCCATTTTTAAAACTCTTTTAGAAAAGAATTTCAATTTTTTTTTTAAAGTTAAAAAGAAACAATAAAAATCATTTAAGTAAAAGAAATTTTTAAACAGATTATATTGCTGATTATCTAAACCATCTAGTTGTGGTCTACTTCTTCTTATAATGTCATTTGTCATCTGGACAGTGAGCGCATATGAATGTCAAACTGACATGGTCACTTTGACACAAAAATGGGTTGATTGCTTGACACAAAACAGTGGAATCAACAGTGAAGCAGAGACCACCCATACAACCCGCCTTCCCGTTTTCCTGCAAATTTTGCAGCACCCATCATCCTTTTGAATGCATCAAGGATCAAAAACTGATGGAAGAAGAGCTTATGGAGAGTGAGTACCTGAGCCCAGGTTTATGGTTAAATGCAGGTGATGGTAGTATGATGATGACAATGATGATGAATGTTAAGTTTTGGTGAAAATGAAGATTCCAAGAATTCCTAGAGGAAAAATCTTTGAGAGAGAGAGAGAGAGAGAGAGTGATGATGATAAGAATTTACCCAACATAAAAAAAATTGCGGATCTCAGTGTAAAAAAAGCAAATCAACAAATCTGCTGACTTGCTGCTTCTTCAAGGAGTCTTAGACCAGTTGAATTGTGTTGCAGCAAAACCACTGGCTGTACTTAGACCATCACCCAACAAACCTGACACAGTCCCTGCAAGCTCATGATGATGATGATGATGTGATGGGTGACTGAGATCTTGCATCTGCTGCTGCTGCTGCTGCTGCTGTCCAATGCCAGCAAGCATAAGCCTCCCATTCAGAGTGTTGATTGGCGCTGCTGCACCTGCTGCCGCATTTCCTCCACTGACTAGTCCTCCCAAACTGCTAAAACCACTCTCACTGTTTCTAAGACTATAGTTGTTTCCAAGGCCTGCTGCTGCTGCAAGAACTGTTGTGTTTACACCACCACCACCACCACCACCAGGGCCACTGCCGCCTCCACCAATTGACGAGTTGCTTAAGGCCCCTGCCAATCCCCCAAGGTTGTTGTTACTACTACTACTGTTAAAGCTGCCTAGTTGTTGGTTACTAATAACTCCATTCATGCTTCCCACTCCTAAGTTTGCAATACCAGTTCCTGTATGGGCAGCACCCCCCCCAGCTGCTGTCACAGTGAAGGAGTTCATCGAGCCTGAGAACCCCTGAGTAGCAGCATTCACGATTCCCTGGTTGCCGCCATCCAAACCACTCACAGCTCCTAGAGCTTGCTGTTGGAATGAGGAGCTTGTTGCCCGGTTCATATGTTGTTGATTCATCATCATCTCTTGCAAAAGGTGGTTCACCACATTTTGTGTGTCCTGATGTTGTTGCTGTTGGCTTCCCTGCTGACCCAATTGTAGAGACTGCTGCTGCTGCTGCTGCTCCAGGAGGCTGGCCATCCCAACTGCTGCAGCTGAATTTTGTTGAAGTGCACCAGCTGAGAGCAGGTTCCGATTCAACAAAGATCCAGCTAAACCAGTCCCCGAGAATGAGGAAAGTGAATTTTGAAGGGAAGAAATTGAATTCGTTGGAGAGTTTTGATGGGATGCTCCTCCTGAGTGAGAACCACCTCCAACACCTCCAAAAGATTGCTGTTGCTGCCGCTGCTGCTGTGGTGGCAAAGTCTGTTGGTGCTGCTGCTGCTGATGACTATGATGAAGACCTCCTCCTCTTCCTCCTCCACATGAGTTCGAGAAGTTTGTCTCCCGGGCATTTTGCAGTGAGCCACCTTGTAAAGGGTCATGTAATGATGTTAGTGAATTCCGATGGAGAAATGATGTGAGTGGATTGGAGACTCCTGGGAGCTCATGGATCAGGCTGCTGCTGCTGCTGAGGCTATTGGTATTTCCCATATGAGCACTCCCTGCATCTAGTTGCTGCTGAAGGCTACTCAGGGTATTATTGGGACTTGTTTGTGCAATTAGATTCTGCAGCTCCAACTGCTCCTGCTGCTGCTGCTGCTGTTCCTGTTGCTGTTGTTGTTGTTGCAGTAGCACTTGATTGCCTACAAAGCCACCTGAGCTTTGTCGAGGAAAGCTGAGTAAACTGTCTGTCCTCCATTCCAGATTTCACATTAGAAATCAGGTGGGAAAGAGAGAGAGAAGACCTGATCACCACCCACTTCACATCTGGGAACTTTAATAAAAACAAGACACTCTCCTTTCACTAGCAATGTCACCAAGGGCTTACCAATTGGGCCAATGTTGTTATCTTGGCTAAAATCTATCAGATCTTTCATACTGTTCACCACTTCTGAAATCTGCACAAACAAAAGAAGAGATTTCACCCAAAAATGGTGCCAAATGTTTTTTAAAGGAGCAAACAGAACAGCACACTTTCAAGCCCAGCCATCCAAACACATAGGTAAACAAATGATATATATTTCAAATACCCCAGAAGCGACAATCATTACCTGAAGACACCGGACATAGCGCTTGGTATAACCCATATCATTAACCATGGGCACCTCCAAGTTCCTTGCTAGCTGACGAGCACTTGTCACAAATCTGCAAACAACGCCAAGCCAGGACCCCTCCTCCTTACTTTAGAAAGAGCTCTAAAAAGGGAATTTATTATTGTGGATCCCATTACTAGCCCATTCTTCAAAAGACAGAATCCCAATTTGCACGTAAAATTTGATGAGACTTACAAACTACAATTGGTTTGCATCTCCTGAAGCGAAAGGCTTCCTCCATTTTGACTTGCTGATGTTTGGTATTTCTGAGCAATGGCTGCCAAAGACGTGACCTGAGAATAATTTTTTACCACCACCCCATTGCACCCCAAACATTTATTTAGGAGCAGCTTCTTCCAAATCCCTTGATGGAGATGAGTAGTGGAGATAATATAATATGGTTCATGTTTATAAAGGAATAATTCAGGAACTGTAGCTTGAGTTTGCAGAAATAATCAGTATCTCTCTCTTTACCTGTGGTACCATCAACCTTCGTGGAAGAAGCTCTTCATGACTTCGTGCACAAAACTCCCATGACATAATCTACACCCAATTCAACCCATGGTGCACATGTTACATCTCAAGAGGAGCAATAATTATTGATTAATTATATTGTAATCAATATTTATTGTTATTACTGTTATTATTATTGCAATCTTGAACATGATTACAGTAATAGATCAAATGATTACCAAATCCAAGATTCAAAAAATGAAGCTGGAGAAAAAGTGAAAAAAAGATGATTACTTTAAGATCGGGGGAAAAGATAATGCGTAATTGGCCATTACGCACCACTCGCAGCTGGTCAAAAACGCTCTCCTGAATAACTTTTTCATACTCCAACACAAGTTGTCCAGAACTTAATCGATACTCATTGGCCAAATCAACAAATAGAAGCTCCTCGCTGATACCACTATCGTACTTTATCTTGCACAACCTGGGCAGCACCTCCACAGTTGTTTCTGCCAACAACCACACATGGTCGACTTCTGTTAGATGGGGTAAGATTGAGACACTTCTATTTCTTAGTAAGGTTTAGGGCTTAGGGTTTAGGGTCATAGCATCATGAATTATGGAATATGACAGGTACAGGCCATTGTGCCCTGTGAACCTGCCTGCATGGAATTTGGGCAAGCACAGTAGGGTGAGTCAAAATTTCTGAACAATAAGTCAAACAGGCACAATGGACTGTACTGCCACATTCCATTTTCATTCTTTGCACAAATGGGCCAAGTGGATTTGCACAGCAGACATGTCAATTTTTGCACAATGGGCATGTGAATTTTGAACAATGGTTAGGTCAGATAGACCCAAGAAGACCTGCCCATTGTGCCTTCTTGTAAGGGGACAAAAAAGAGACAGCAAAGGCCATACAATAACCATTATGCTGTGATACCAAACTTGTTTGAGTGGCATGAGACGTATGCAACATGTTATAACCTAAGTCTTTTTTTTTGCATAGGAAAATTGGAACATTACACCACAGTAAACCTCGTACCAAAAGACTGAGAAAGTATTAAGCCATGGGAAACACAAAAAAAATTGGGTATCTTACCGAAACCTCGACCAGGCTTTGTCCCACATATTTCACACTGCCAAACATCCTGCCAGACAGAAAAAACAAAGATTTTCTTTGTTTATTATATGGATCACACATCAACTTGTGTACTGGAATTCCTCTCATAGTCTCTGCAAACTTCTTGAATTGCCACCCCAATAGGCCATGAAGACAACCAATTGCATGCATATAAAATGCTTTCCAGGATTTGAAGAACACTGCGTGAAGGGCACCATAGAAATGGACACAAATTGGATCTTCATAAAATTATTGAGAACTTCTTGATAATGCTGAGTATCAAAATTAACCAGAATAGAATTGGGCAAGGGTTTAGGGTTTACTACAACCCACTACTGAGATTTCAGAAGCCAGATCCAACAACATGTCAGGCACATTAAAACAAGTAAAAAACATGTAAAATAAGCAGCAATTATACGTGGACTGGGTCATTTTATTGTGACTGCTGCAGATTTATCAAGGGTGAATCAGCCATGATTTCTGGCTAGCTCAACAAAACATAAAGAAGGAGGAGATGACCGAGGAAACCAAGAAAAACGAGGGAGACCAAAAGTAAAGAAATCCAAAAACATGAACCAAACAAGGAAAGTGAAGGGGAAGAGAGAAACCACCACATGGAAAGCTTTCAAGAAAGAATTGGGCTTTTTGAAAGCTCCCCAATCAGGATTAAGAAGCCCTTTGAAATAATCATTTAGAAAATTCCAACACCCAATTTGGCAGAATTTGGAATACTTGAGTATCTTCATAAGGACAAGGAATTTGTCAAACTTACGAGTTTAGTCAACCTGGAAACCAGAATTAAGAGATGACCCTTCAAAATTAAGCAGATGGGTGTTTTCAAATCCAACCAAGAGCTAATCATGAGCAAAGCATTAAAAACAGAGGAAACCCTAAACCCTAAGAAAAGAGAAAACATCACAAGAAAGAACAAGGAACAGTTTGAATGACAGAGTGTAGGATATTGTCAAACATTAACTAACATTCTGAGTCTGTCACAAGTCTGGCAGTAAATGGAAGACTCATCATCCATGATGTCTGAAAATCTGAAACATCTGAATCCACATGAAGTATACTAATCGGGTTAAAACATGCATTTTTTTTCTGGCTTAATATACTTGTCAAAATGTCAAACTTTTTTTTATTATGCCTTTTGAATCTTGAATTCTTGTTGATCCAAGAAATTGTAAGAGAAGACATAATAAAAAGTCACAAAATGACTCTGGGTAAAATGCCCACCACCATGTCTAGATTACAAGTCAGAGAAATCAGGGATATCAGCAAAACTAAATAGGTTATCTGCAAACCTTCTTGCTAAGGATGTTCTGTAAAGAAAACTGGGACAATAACTAGACTTTGCAAAACATTCTAGGAAAATCAAACTCATATGTGAAGAGATAGAAGTTTTCTTAAAAAACCATTATAAATCTCATGAGAATCAAGAAATTTCCATGCTCATGATTTAAGGAAAAGCACAGAACAAGGTTCAAAAGTTGTTCTTCAAGTCAAAGAAGGAATTTCAGATAAGGACTTATAAAAGAAATGGGAAGAAGAAAAACACCCAAAAGGGAAGAACTTCAATGAAGAACAGTAAAAAATTAGCAATCACTTCTGTTGTCACTCACAAAGCATCAGACCTTCATGAAAAGCAGTCATTTGCTTACAATACTCAGTTTCATTCAAAAAAGAATTGGAGCACAATGTACTTTGGTTCTGGTCCAGTTCTAGCAGAGCAAGTTCTACAGTTCTCAGTTCCAGGTCTGGTAGCAGTAGCCTCATAGCACAGTCTGGTTCAGGGTCCAGTTCCAACAGAGATTGCTTATACAAGACTAATTACCCAGAACCAGACCTGAAAACCCAGAACTGGCCAACACTGGTGTAGACAATATATATAAGAAGAATCTGCTGAAAAACTCAGGCAAAGAATAAAACAAAAATCTGGATCTTAAGAAGTTTCTGTTGCATTCCCAAAAGCAATGAGAAAGACTCAGTCATGATGCTGGCAAGCCCACAAGAGGGCATGGCTAAATTAAGACTGCACATTTGGAGTCCCTAAAAAACTTGGGGGCCAATCCAAGGAATCGGTAAAATTTTGCCAAAGTTTGCAAACGGGGTGAGTATGAAGTGAATGGATGGCAGTTGGAAAGGACACAGACACAACAGTGTTGCTCAGAAAATTCAACAAGAGAGATGAAAATATTGAACCAAGTTCAATAGAAACCTGCTGAAAGACACCAGTTGGTTGTTGCCCACCACTGCCATATAGAGAGACACACCAGCGCTTCTTGGCCCCTGGAGCAAAATACTCATTCACAAACTTCCGCCAAAACACAATATTGTTGTCCTGTAACCAAATATACAAGAGAGAATTCAGAAGCAGAAGACACTTCCACATAACCATAGAGGCCCCTGTTAAGAGGTTCATATCAATGTAGGAGGCAGTTCTTTCACTCTTTTCCAAGAAAAGAACCAGCAGGAAAGGTTCAGGTATTACAGAACCCTGACCAACCAGTGGTTCTCAAAGGAACTGGTTTTGACCCAGAACCATGGTTCTCCAAAAACTTTCAAAGAACTGGTCAAAAAACAGCAGATCTTTGCCAGATCTTTGAGGGAACCCACTGGTTCTTTGAATTTTTTCAAAAACCCATAACCATTGACAGTTATTTTATTCTGACATCTTTTTTTCAAACCTGGAACCAGGGGCCCTTGAGGTTATACCAAAATCAAAGAACCCAATCAACACCAGTTCATATCTCAAACCCAACAGGTTAGAGAACTCTTGAGAGGTGAGGTGAGGTGAGCAGCCTTCTCCCGCTGAGGAAAATAAAAGTATGTGGACAAACCTTATTCAATGATCATCAGATCCCTACTACAAGATACAGCACTATGGGGAGGCCGGGGAGGGGGGAAAAAAAGGGCTTACAAGAGGCCGACGGCGCTGATGATACATATACTGCATCAATCGTTGAGAGCAGACCCCTGGTTCAAAAGTTGACTGCTTTGCCTGAGCTGCTTCAAAAGCAACAAGAGCAGAAAACAAACAAAAAGAGTTGGTACCTGGTAGGAAAAACCATCATCACCTATCATTACACTCAAGAAGACCATAACCAGATATAGGGGATATATACAAAAAATGGAAGTTTCTTTGAAAATCAAAATGAAATCTTCTGGTGAATGGAAGGTTTATGTGTAGTTGAAAGGGAAATTTTATGAGTGGTTGCAAAAACGAAACAGCAAGAATAAGGCAAACAGAAACCCTAAAGAAAAGAGAAAACAAGACCACAAGACAGAAGTGAGGAGGTGGGATTGAACCACAGCAATGGTTGAAGAGGACACATGTTCAGGGACCCTTAGGGATGACCTTTCAATGCCGAGATGTATGGCATTTGCCACTGACTTCATCAGTTCAAAGCAGATGGGTTGTAGGTTAATGCAGCAAATAAAACAACAAACTGAATTTGTGTCACAACCAACAAGCTTGAAGAGAGATTGAGAGTTAGGGAGCTTGAGCACAGGAGAGACTAACCTGCAGTTTGGAGGTTGCTACCATGCTGCTGCTGCTGCAACTGAAGCTCATGCTGGTGCGGCTGTAGCTGAAGGGTACTTTGACTTTGGAGCTGATGATGTGAGTGTAGAAGCTCTTGTTGTTGTTGCTGCTGCTGCAGAAGGCGCTGCTGTTGTAGCAAGCTGTTGAATTGAGCACTGTTGATTTGTTGTGATTGCTGCTGCTGCTGCTGTTGCCTCATGTGCATTTGGAGTTGCAACTCTTGTCTTTGAAGCTGAGGAGATAAACTAATTACACTGTCAGGTCTCTGGACAGAATGCTGAACCACCTGCTAAATGCATATATCTCTATATATACATACTTGGGTGTTCAAAATGCACAAGAAACATGACAAAGAAAAGAGCCCAAAATTAGAAGGAAAATTAGGACAAACAAACTCCTGGTTAGGATCCCGAGATTTCACATCACCATTGGCACCAACCTGATGAGCAATCCCATCCTCACTCTTCATTTCCCTTTTTGGAATCAGAAGCTGTTGTTGCTCAAGGTGATGTAACCTTGATTGATCTGTTAGCTGCTGTTGCTCTGACTTTACCCTTACTAATGTCTGCTGCTGCTGCTGCTGCTGTTGTGAACCTCCTAGAGCAACCACCTGTTGGGGTGGCGCAGTTGCACCTCCACCCAGCATTTGCTGACCCGTTCCCGCAGATTGTGGACCATTTGTGATCAATTGGGCCACTGCCTGTTGTTGAGAAATCTGGGGCACCTCATCTTGCGGCTGCTGTACTGACTGGGGAGCTTGTTGTTGTTGTTGCTGCTGCTGCTGCTGCTGCTGCAAGAGCTGTGAGGCTGGTGCAACAGAGCCAGTCTGCTGAAGATGCTGATGCAGCTGCGTCTCCTGTGCCAACATTTCAACAAGAAAGGATTAAGCTGACATTTTATGGTTGAAAAGAATTTCAACCATGCCTTGCTCATTTGCTACAGAAAAAATTCAGATTTGTCACAACAGCTGTGTACTCCTGTACTCTTCCCCAACTTTTGTTTGTCATGGAGTGTGCAGGGTGGTTTCAGGAATCAACCTGCTGCTCGAGTTCAGACAAATTAGGCAACCCTACTTGATGGCGGACAAGCGAACTAAGCGAGCCAGTCGAGGAGAAGGACCTCGGTGAAGAAGCTGGCAACCCCGGTGGCACAGAACCCAGGCCAGGTGAAGGATGAGAGTCAGCAGCAGAGGTCAGCGCCATTATAGTACTTCTATTGCACTGCTGTAGACTCGTTACCCCCAAATGGCCTGGAATGCCGCTGCTGCTGCTGCTGCTGCTGCTGGGGAGCAGCTGGCCAGGTTGCAGAGCACCATCACATACCCCAACTGAGCTAGCTCCATTGATATTGAAGCCTTGGCTCATAGTTGCTGACAAAATTACATTGCAACAGGTCTCCCCAATCCATCAAGCTTCTGCAGTAGTACAGCAGCTCATGTGCAGGAGCAGAGCTCTAGAGCTTGAAGCAGGATACAAAGCCCTAGAGCTTGAAGCCAGATCCAGACTTAAGCTGAGTTAGGAAGTTGGATGTGCAGGCAAACTGTTATCACATGAAGTACCAAATTTGAGAAGGATCAGCTGGAGGGAGGCTCCAGCCAGCTATTCCAAAAGCAGCCGATGAGGGATTTGATCAAGCTTCTTTACTACAATCACCTTATACATAACCTTGCTTGCTCCATGGATCATCATCCTGACATTCTTTATTGCCATCCATCAATTGTTGAATACTCAACTGATGCCACAGTAATCAGGGTCATGAGGTTCTAGCTGGGAAGAAGAAGAGACGCCTCTTGTAATAAAACCAGCCAGAAGAAGCTGCTTGCATCTACTCCACACTTGGATATGCTATCAATCCCCGAACAAACCAGTCTGCTTGCTTGCTTGCTAGCCCCAGCAGCTCATGGGTTGCACGTTCAACGGATGTGTGTGCTCAACTAGATTAGTTGCTGCTGCTGCTGCTTCCCGAGCTTAAAGCCGTCCAAGAAGGTCTTCCTATTCTGTGTTCCATCGCTGCCGTATGGTAACCGAAGAAAAAATAGGGTTATCTGGTGCCTGAAGACAATGCACTTCGTTTCCGAGCAAAAAACTTGTTGCAGGGGTGCTCCTCAAACTCCTCTTATGCACTCCCTCTAACGTCTATCTCTACTTCTTCCCCACACACCTACACACACACTCGCTCTCTCTCTCTCTCTCTCTCTCTCTCTCTCTCTCTCTCTCTCTCTCTCTCTCTCTCCAAGTGCTGGCCCAATTTGCGATTTGCGCCAGGACCGCGTCTATATTGGAAACTTTTTTTACCAGGAAAGAAAAAACAGAAGACAGGCAAGAAGGTGGTGCATGTATTCTAGATCATATTCCACCGACCTCATGTGCTGCGGCAGCCGGCAAGCGACACTCCCGCATCCAGAAGAGCTGGTGCTGAGGGCATGAGGAGATTGCAGAAGAAGCTAGGCGGCGGCAGCAGCAGCAGCAGCAGCATATTACTGGAAGACTTCCGGCAGCTGCAGCAGCACTACCTAGTTGCTGCAAGGTCAACAATCTGGCGCTCCACCATCACCATCCCCAGCACCGGCGGCCGCGTGGTGCGACAACGACGACGACTCCCGGCCGCGACGACGGGCTCCGACGCGACCTGCTGCTGCACTACCGGCGGGCCGGCCCTAGCCATCAAATGTTGCATGAGTCCTCCACAAAATCCATCCTCTAGTCGGAGCAAATTACCTGAGCTCCCGAGTCGCTTGAGTTTTTCCCTGCATTGAAGGAGGAAAGCACAAGGTGCAGCAAGCGATAGCCAAAAAACCCAGTGCGGGTGCGCGGCCAGTTCAAGCTAGCGAGCGCATGCGCCCGGGCAGAGCGGCCGGGCGGGCGGCCGGGCGTGCTACGGTGTGTTGCTGCATAGGCTTCAGCTCCACGAGCGTCCCTTGCGGAGGTGCGAGACAACGAAACCCGTTTTCTCGTTCGTCGTGTCCGACTTTTCGTCCTCGTTCGTCGCTCCCTGGAACCTCCATCTCTCCACACCCCAATTCCATCATACACAAACATAATAAGACCTCAAAAAATTCCAACCAATTTTTTTTTTAAACCCTATTTTAACCCATGTATTGTGATTGAAATTATTTTTTACTTAAAAAAAAAAAAAAAACTAAGACAAAAAGGGGAGGGCTAGATGTTCTTTGAGGAGGGCTAGATGCTCTTTGAGCCTCCAAATGAAGTTGGCACAATCATATACAAACACATGTAATAAGCTTCTTGCATGTAGGTGTGTAGAAATGCAGCCTTTAGAATTCTAGAAGGTGTTCATGTAGTAAGATTGCATGTAGGTGTGTAAAAATGCGCCTTTAAAACTCTAGAAGGTGTTCATGCAATACGCTTGCATGTAGGCGTGTAGAAATGCACCTTTAAAATTCTAGAAGGTGTTCATGTAATACACTTGCATGTAGGTGTGTAGAAATGTGGGGACACCCTTGGAGAACACATTAAGAACTTGGGGAACATCATGGAGAACCCATTGAGAACCTCAGGAACATCATTGTGAACTAGCTGGGAACACAAAGAATTAAAAACAATCTCTCTTCTTTCAACCATGTCTTTTTTTTTGTTGGTTGCCCACCCTCTTCTTCTTCTTTATCAAAACAAAGTCTCTAGTTTTTTCTAGGTTGAAGCCCAGGGTTTCCACTCCACAAAATTTCAACATGTTTCTTTTTAGGGTTTTCTAAACCCCCCCCCACTTTGTTATTTTAATAATTAAAAAAAGGTCTCCCCTTTTCTCTAGGCCCAAGAAACTACTTTTGCATTTCATAAATTTTGACTCTTTTTTAAACTAGGGTTGTCTAGACACTAGATCTTCTTTTTGTTATTATAAGGTCTCTCTTTTTCTAAGTCTCAAATCAGTTTTTTTCACATAGAACATGCCCAACAACAATGTTAATTCGAATCTCTATCAATATTTTGCACGTCTCTCTCCACCATTGAAAGACCCTTCCTTAGGTTTAATAGGTGGTTTGGGAGCCATGGTCATCTTGCAAATAGTTGGGTTTGTGAGTTCAATCTAGTGTTATTTATGTCTTACTAATGGAGTTGTAAGCGAGTCCTTGTCCATTACCTTCCCTAAGAGCATCTCCAGCGGTGCTCAGTAAGTGATCCTGCACGGTAGAATTCGATGAACATATGCCGGTTTGACTCAGGAAAATAGTTTGGGCTCAGCATAATTTCTCAGGTTGCCGTGGCTGGTATAAAGCACAGCAGCGCTGTGCACCTGCAGAAAAGATTGTACTAAATATGATCTAACTGCTGCTCAGTGTTTCTGATTGGCCCATCATAAAGATTGGTCCAGGTGGTTTGCTATTAGTAGTCCCCCACCTACTTGATGTCCCAGTTTCAGTTTTATTAGTGGGGTTGCAAAAGAGTACATAACTAAACTTGGATGTGAAAAATATTTCCGCAGGGTCACATACTGAGCACCGCTGGAGATGCTCTAAGGCATTTAGGCAAGCCTGTTAAAGCAAGATAGATGACGGACCAAACATTCTAGGCAACAACAAGACCATTCCATGACAATTATTGTCTAGGATGGTAAATTCAACCTTTTTTTTGTTTTTTCACAATTCATGTTCAACACACACATTTTGGTCACTATTGACAATGTATGATCATGACCGGAAGATTATGGAATATAATGTGATCCACAAAACGACATAATCTGCCACCCCAGACCTTAATGACTTAACCCAATTTTTTTTCCTTTTCTATTGCTAATGGCCCCCCCAGATATCATCCATAGGATAGATTTCATCCATATAGTAGGTTTCATCTAGAGGATACATCCATAGAATGTGCAATGGACATAGGAAAACAAAGGGTGTGTCACACCGTGACCTTGCCATTTACATTTAAAAGTATCTTAAGGCAAAAGAAGAATTATGGAAATTCGAATATTTCACCATGCAAAAATAAAATCTTCAAAAAACCCTCTAAAAGAAACCAAAATCCTTCAAGAAGATCATATTATAACTCTGTAACTAATCTCAAGTTTCAACACATAGCCAAAATATCATCTTTCAAAAATCCTCATATAAAAAGAGACCTACACATGGACTTTTGCTTTTTTGCTTAATACCTTCTTACTTACTATGTCGTCACCAACATGAACTCGCAAAAGCTGAGGCACATCACACATGGACATGTTGTTGCATGAATTTCGTGCCCATTATTCAGCTCGCAATTGGGTTTCGGGGTATTGAAAACACCATAACTACACAAAATAGCTTAAACTAAAGACACCAATCAACCCATGAACCAAAGATGCCATTCGACCATGGATTTCCAGATAGCATATATGTACACACACACACACACACACACAATATCGCCCTTTCCTTTACAAACCCATGTTGAGGAATATGAAAAAAACCACCAATTTACATGATCCCCGTCAATGATTGTCTATGGCTTCAGATTTGCTCATGGCTGATGCAATCTCTTGTTGGGGACCCGCAAGGTTACTTACTGATATGCCCAGATGCGCCGCCATCCCGGAGGGAAGTGGCTTTGATGTGCTTTTTAAAAAAAGGCAGAACTTGCAGAAATTTCTCAAGTTTATTTGGAGCAATATTCGGAGAATATTTCTGGGAATATCCCTCCCATTCTTCCGGAGTACGTGTAATAATTATAACGCTTGTTCCTCTCCATATACGCCTCAAGATCTACATATGTTTAGGTTCATTGTAATACTCGGTCGCCTCACGCTTACTATGGTTAAAGTCCACTGGTCGGGTGGCGTCCCAAAAATCACCAGGCCCGACTCAACTACTACCTCATGATGCTAGGCCCCTTCTTTTCTTTTGGGAATGCCCCCCCCCCCCCCCCCCCCCCCCCCCCCCCCCCCCCCCCCCCCCCCCCCCCCCCCCCCCTCCTCCTCTCCCCCTACCCTCTACCTTTTAATTACCCACATCACACTTAATTAAAAAACAAAAAAAACATATAT
>Ga0116227_10000699_pt1 | contig 67907 bp, 42 predicted proteins | sample S1TSphgellanicum_FD_89693 | JGI IMG/M metagenome (GOLD analysis project Ga0116227, IMG submission 89693) | Host-associated microbial communities from peat moss isolated from Minnesota, USA - S1T2_Fb - Sphagnum magellanicum MG | ecosystem: Host-associated > Plants > Peat moss > Unclassified...
AGTTACCATAGACCTCCAGGGGTAATGTCTACATCATGATTATGATTGAGCATTTTTCAAAGTGGGTCGAGCTTGCATTATTGGACAAATCATCACACAACACTAGCCAAGTTTTCTTACAATAGGTCTTAAATAGGTTTGGGGCTTATGCTGAATGTCGTACTGATCAAGGATTAGAATTCAGAAGAGAATTACAAGACCTACTTGACCATGCTCTTATTGACCATCGCCGGACTTCAAGGGATCATCCCCAAGTTGATGGCCTTGTAAAGAGGATGGTTCAAACATGCAAGAAAGGATTTCAGAAGATTTTTTTCATTAGGAACAAAGAGGATTGGGACTTGGCTCTACCTTACATCGCCATGGGTTACAAGATGTCCAAACACACCTCTTTGTTTCATTTCTCTCCTTACTTTTTACTTTTTGGGAGACATCCCATTCCACCCTCTTCCATTGCTACTCAAATGGACCAAGTTGTGGACTTAGATTCCCTAGCCACTTAGGTTAGGGTCATCACAAAGAGGGCTACTTTATTTAGGAGGGTTATGCCCATGGCCATGGAAAACTTGTCCATTGCACAACATTGAGACACCTTATGGTATGCACACACACGAGGTGGTAGTTACAAACCTAAGGTGAAATAATTTAATGTTGGTGACTTTGTGTATGTCCTGCAACAACCTAATGATATTTTAGACACTTCTTCCAATTACATTATCTTGAAGATTAAGGCAATCATGCCTTCAAGTGTGTTGGAGTTGCAAGGAGCTGATGAACGCATAATTTGGGATCACTCCAAAAACTGTGCACCCTTGCCACCTTTCGAACTTAGATCCCACCATCATCACATCGACTTGGATTCCTCCACTTGACTATCCATGTTAGTTATGTCAAAAAACAGACAATGTTGATTAGATGTTGTTTTACGATAATTGTAATGGTGAATACCATTTATTATGCCTCAAGCCGAAGCTCACTCAAGTTCTCGTCGACATTTGGTAATGTTCATCATGTTCTCCTATAACACCCGTCTATTTGGACCATGCCACGCTTTTCCTAACTCAGGTCAAGGGGGGGGATACATGAAAATTTCATTTCCACCTCCTCTTGTGCATTGTATATATATGTGCGTGCATCTTTTTTTAGTTGATTAATTTCTACCTTTGATTGGTTTTAGTATTTTTTTTAGTAGAGTTTACTATGGATTTACACATTTATAACATCGTACGTCATGACACTACATGTCATGATAATTGTCATGCCCATATGCATGGCCTCATACATGATAGCCGGTTACGAGCATGCCAATCATGTCTTTTAGGGTTAATGTATGCTCTTAGGGTTAATATATGTTCTTAGGTTACTATACATTATTCAGTGTTTTAGGGTTTCAGCTTGTGGCAGCTATATAAAAGGCCAAGTTCTTCCCTTCTCTTGTTAGTTTTTCTAGAATTCCTTTGTCAAGAAAGTTCCTTCCATAATCAAACTGGATTTTTAGATGCTCACGATGGCTATTACATGTCCACTGTTTACATACATTACGTTTTCTTTCCTTCTTTGCAATTTAATATACATGAGAATTTCAACTCAACCTTCTCTTGTGCATTGTATATATATGTGCATGCATATCTTTTTAGTTGATTAGTTTCTACCTTTGACCGGTTTTAATCTTTTTATTTAGTAGAATTTACTATGGATTTACACCCTTACAACACCATATGTCACGACATTACACGCCATGACAAGGCATTGGAGGCCCTCTTTTATCATTGCTATGTTCTTTTTATAAATAAAGAGTGTCGATGGCATTATAAAAAATGTAGGCCGCCTCCATCTTAAACTAGGTTGTTATTGCAGGGGAGGGTTTTTTTAAGCTTAGAGTTTTATCGAGTTTACCTCTCTTCTTTTTAGTTGATATGTTTCATGTAATTAGTGGAGGGTTTAGTTTTTAATGGTTCCCTTTCCTCCTTGTGGCTCGTCTCTTTTGGGCTATTTGTTTGCCTAAACTTGAATCCTTGCCTTTTTTTTCCTTTTTCTCTCCCTTTCTCGGGTGCTTTCTTTTTATAAAATTTGGTAGGGTTTCATTAATTGAATGCTTACAAAAATATAAGAGAATGGGTGTTTCTTATATTTATAACATTGTCCATTTGGTTTTTTTTTTTGTGAAATCTGTGCAAATCCTAAAAAGCTTTAGTTAATATTGCAAATTGTAGGCTCTTCCAATTGTATGTTAGGTTTTATAATAGTGATGGGCTACACCCCAAATTTTGAAATTCCAAAACTGAGTAGATTTCACTCAAAGAGATTCTACATTTCCACTAAAAGATACATTCATGTACATATAAGAATAGAAATGCTTCCCTTTTGCCAATTGGATGTGTAAGAAAAGTTTGATTTTGGATAATAAAAGTGTGGCAAAAGTCTAGTCAGCTTGGGACTTATTGGGAACATGTTAATGGAAACACAGTGGAAACATTCAAATCTAAAATAAAGGGATGAAGAGAGTTGAATCTAATTTTTTAGTAGGTTGGTGTATTGTCATATTATGTCTAAGAAAAAATTAAACAGTAATAATAAATAAATAAATCAATCAATAAGTGTAATAGACAAAGTTTATAGAAAAAATGACAAATTAACCTTGTTTTTTCTTTGCTTCACCTACGTTTTCTTTTGGAAAGTGGGGTGGTTCAACAACGTTATATCAAGATTTTGTAAGGGGAATGACTAATTGTTTTAATTAACGATTTTGTTTGTCCAAATTAAAAATTAAACTAGGAAACATTGGGTAATTGGGGTATTGAAATATTGGGACATTGAAGCAAATTAGGATTGGATAACAATGAAAATTGGAAAGAAATATTGAAAGGGTTTTCATAATAACTCATGTTGTCCAATCCACATGTTAACATTATATTGAATGGATTGAATCCAATTATGACTTTTTGATCAATTTATAAATTCTAATATATTGAAAAGAAAAAAAAAACCTCGAATTTTGAATTTCCAATGGCAACCAATGTGACTATACCCACATGCACAATCGTGGTGGTTAACGATATAAAGATTATAGATATTGAAATTATCCTTGGACATGGAATGTAACACCAAATGTGGAAACAAATAAAGTTGTTTGAATTTTTGACACTAATTGTCGTAACCTTAGCTTTGGGCTCACAACCAAGGCAAAGGGGTTACGAGGTTACGGGCCAAGAAAAAGCCCAAGAATCAAGGCAAAGAGGTTGCAAGGGTGCGGGCCAAAAAGAAGCCCGGGAGTCACATCATATACTCCCAAGAATGTAAGAAAGTGTGAGGGAGTATGAAGAAGTGAACCCTCACACTCCCAAGGCAACTCCTACTTTGGGAAATGGAGTCCTTGTGGACTCTTGAAATTTTAGAGAGCAATTTTAGGGGTCAAAACTTAATAGCTTGTGGCGTTCTTTATATCATTGGAAAGTTCTTGAAATGTAGATGTCTAAAATGGGCTCGCATTGCTCATTTGGACATCTAAAACACAAGTTATGGCCAAAAGAAGGGCCAAGAGTCAAATTGCCAGTTTGACTCCCGACCCGAAAAAGTTGGGAATTAACCCAATTTACTTGGCTGCAGAGGGCATGCGACATACCGTTGGAAACCTCTCAACGAGAGCTACAACTTTGCTTTAGACAACATCTCAATATGAAGTCTACTCGCAAAGTTATGGGGCACCAAAGTCGCGAGAGTCCCAACTGACGCGATTTTGGGACTCCCACTCAGGAGTCCCGAAAGAGAAAAACCATTTGGATGTAGGCTCCGTGGCCAGCCACAAAATATACCATAAAGGGGAAGGTGGTGGCTTCCCCCAAGTCTAGGTCGTGGTGAGTCTTGTGTGTGTGTGTTGCCTGTGGCTTGTCCTAGCACCAAAGGTGCTCCAACTGTGCACTAACCACTTTGTGTGGGTTGTATGCAGGCTTATGTGAGTGAGTGAAACTTGTCAACTCTTCCTAGTCCCATCCTGGAGCTCCAACACGCCCCTCTACCCCTCAAAGTTTTGTGAGCTAAGGAACATGCCCCGATTCTTCCCTCTTCCGTTGTCTTCTACTTGGACTCACATTTGAATCCTTTAAGGAGTTGGGAGTGCATCACTAGCTAAAACATTGCCAGCCTTAATTAAGCCAATCATAGAATTTTATAATTCTTATAAAACCAAACACTGAAGTGGTGTGGTAGGTGGAAGAGAAATTGTTGTGGATGCCCATGTATTAAACAAAATCATGCGCTTGCCCATGTCTAAAATTGAAGTTGAAAATTTCAAGGATGATAGTGCAAAACTTGAATCCCATTTTAAATGTTCAAAAATTTCTAAAACACCTATAGCTGATTGGAAAATAGCTAAAGAAAAATATCCACACATGATGGAGTGGATGAAATTCTTCAATAAACAACTAACTTTGAAATTACATCCAACCTATCTAGCCACCAAACAACTACAAGCAATTGTTGTGACTCACAAAGGTTTAATGTTTAATTGGGTAGATTTTGTCAATGGTTGGATCCATGACGAATTGATGTTGAAAAAAAAAGTCAAGAAGGTGGCTTCATTCCTATATGGGCATTATTTTTCCATCATTATCCAACGTTGTTTGAAGATCCTAGAAAAAAGTAACATTAATAGAAAATGGTCGTTTTGCAATTGGTCCCTACGACTACTTTATAATTACAAGCGACATTTGCAACTAAAATCTTAATAGTCACATTGGACAAGTTGCATTAACACTAGTCGCAAATGACAACAAATTTTGGATAAAAGAAAAAATCAACGAAATACGCCTTCATCCTTTGATTGGTCATATACATATTATCACTTGCAATTAAGATGCGCCTTTTTTTGTGAACAATGGGAACAAGTTATGTGTTGCCACATGTCCCAATCATAATAGTTAAAAATATTTTATTATTATTTTGAAATAATATAAGACATTTAATTTTTATATTTGGATGGTTTAGATTGTGACACGTGGTACAATAGAAATTTGCCATGTGGCATATTAATTGAATTTGTCCAAATTAAATTTAAATAAATATTTAAATATGTAGGTTGAACTAAGTACCTACCTACCTATATACCTACCTACCCATTTAGGCTAAACACCTATCTAAATAGGACCTATTTACCTACCTATGCCAAATACCTACTTAGCTAGGTAGGTTAAAAAGTAGGTAGGTAAGTTAAGGAAATAAGTAGTTAGGTGTAAATACATGAATTATTTTATTTATTTTGGGTTAAATCATTTGTAGCCAAAAAGAAGGGGTCTTCTAAAGACAGACGACGCATACACCAACTGATGCGGACCCTGACATCAAAGTTCTGCAAATCGGGCTCACACCCGCTAACAACTTTCCTTTTCCAAAACTCAAAGCTGCTCACTACTCTCCTTGACTCCTCAATGATTCACAGACTGACAAACACATCAACACAGCAATTCAACGACTCACACTTCCTATCATGCACTTCCACACTGATGCGACTTCAAAAAGAAATTTTTGATTCTCATTCACAGAAACGTGTAAATCCTCGACAGCTCAAGCAGTTCTCGCCATCAGCAATTCACAAAACAAGAAGATGGTCCGATCCTTCCCCAAGTCCAGTCCTCCCTCTTCCTAATTCCTCTCGTCTACTTCTGCAACAGGAGCTCCACTCCACCTCAGACGCAGCGGAAAAAAAACTTCAGTCAGCTAAGCTCCCTGCTCTCCAACTTCCTACCTCTTTTCTCCATACCGTCCGTCCCCCTCAAGAAAAACCCCGTCCTTCCTATTCTCCTCATCCACATCGTAAGCTTTGTCCGGAAGCTTCAGCCATTCTCCAGTACCAAACCGCCATTCTCCATAATTGCATCGCCGACCCTAGCCATAATTCGGAGCCGCCACACAGGCTCCATACCCATTCATTGCAACCGCCATGCAAATCACTCAGTACATCACACCTCTCCCAAATCAACCAAGCTTCCCATTCAGAAGTACAGTAAAAGTAGCCGTCACGAAAGCAAACGGCTCAACTAGCCAACCGCCCACTTCCCTGATCAGTGACACCCAAAAGTTGATGTGACCTAATTTAAGGTTACACATTTTTATTGACTCATCCCATATGCCCATGTTTTTAAATATATAAATGTAAGACAAAACACCTTGTTTATATACTTTTCAAAATGATAATGAAAGCCAAAAGATATGAGATAAACTTTTTAGTTGTAAATTGTTTGCAACTAAACGATTTTACTTGCAAATTACTTGCAATAAAAAGTTTATCCCATAATGTTTTGGCTTCCATTTTCATCTTGAAAAATATATAATTGAATAAGTAAATGACAACTAACTAACTAATTAACTAACTATTAAATTAATCAATTAACTAATAAAATTACTAATACTTTAATGAATAAAATATAGACAAATAAATTACTAAACTTGCTAATTAATTAAACTAAAAATTAACTATTTCACTTTATAAACTTTTCAACCAATTAATTATTTATAGTAATAATCATTAATATCTTACTATTATTCAATTAATTATATTAAAAATTATTATTAAATGTTACATAATTTATTAGATAAATTATTATTATTATTATTATATATTAACTATAATTATCTATCAACCAATTTAATTAACCAGTAATTCGCTGTTATTGAAATAAATAATTAATAATTATAAATATTGAGTAATATTTTTTTAATCTAATAATATAATTAAAATTTAGCCTAGGCTAACTATTTTATTATAATTATTCCCATTATATTTTCATTTTTATACTTAATAATTAATATAAATGTAAATATTTAATAGTAAAAGTAACATTAATCAATCATTATTATAGCTAGTTGGTAGCCAAGGTTAACTATTTTATTTTCATTATTCATATTATTACTTCATTCATTATAGCTATTTATGAACTATTAAAATAAATATTTCATATTTCCAATAAATATACTTTTCCTTTGAAAATAATTCTGCATTTGTATAATAATTTATTAGATTTCCATTCTAACTACAGCATTAATTATTATAAAATAATAAAATTGCAAATAAAAATTATATGTCAATCACAGATTATAATAATTGACTTATTAATCATTAATAAATATTAATTATAAATTTGGAATATAAAAACTTTAAACTATATATTAATATTTCCTAGTATTTATTATAATATAATAATATTTCATAATTGACTAATAATAATAATAATAATAATGTAATCTGTAGTTAGCATAGGTTAACCATTTATTATTATTATATAATATTATTATGTCATTTGAAAAGTATTTAATTATTATATTATATATTTTTAGTAATTATTTCAATAATTATATAATTATTTTCCTATCATTCTAATATCATCATCATTATGATCATTTGTAATAATTTTAAGAAGTATAATACGTTGGTTTGGATAAACTTGTAATATGGGCACAATATATTTAGCAAATATCTTACATGAAATTTTAATATATTCAAAATATATATTAATTAATGTAACCATAATATAGAAACCATTCATGCTAATAATAATACTTGAATACACATGTAATATGGTTGTTCATGTACATTCAAAATATATAATTATAAATCCTAATACACCCAATTATATTCCTTAGAATTCAAAAAATACACCTTTGTATACTTATAAGGTTGCAACTAAATTGGTCACATTTGCAACTAATGGGACACAAATTATTTTTCTTGGATGAAAACTAAACTAAATGTTGTTCACATGGAAAGATGAACACAAAAATAGTCACAAACTAGTTGTAGTGTAGTTGCAAATATGGCCAACACAAGAAATAGTTGCAAAAATGTCCAAATGTAGTCGCAAATAACTAATAATCGCATGTAGTCATAAATAGAGTGGTTACATTTTGGCCAATTTATGAGAAAACCAAGACCAATGATATTGCAAGTACTTCTAAGATCCAATCAATTACATCAAAGATAACCATAACTAATCAAAACCAAAGATTAAGGATTGAAACCCCCCAAGTAATTGTGAAAGCATCGAAAAGTGAAAAGATTGGATATTAAAAGGCTTGGAATGTAAGGTTTGCAACCTTACTAGACCAATTCCACACTTTATCACAAGAGGTAGAAAACATTGATAAACTGAAACTAAAGCTACAAGTCATGAAGGGATAGTTGAAGAATGCCCTATCTAATTAGTGGATCATTGGCAAGGGTGTGTTGAAAATTACTAAGCCATTTTTGAATGAGAGGTTGCCAAATTAGGAAAAGAAAAGGAAAACCTCACAAAATAGATTGAACTACATTATAAATCATTGTGTAAAAATTAAAAATAACACAACAAGAAAACAAAAAAAATTAAAGAAATTTCCAACAAAAATATATAGAAGAATTGGAAGCTAAACTAGCCACACTAGAGAGAAGGAAAGCCTTGTTGTGGGAAGGTGGAATAATAAGTTTGATGACCTTGTTTTAGCCCAAATACAACAAGAGTTTGAAGAATACAAAGTAGTGTAAAAGAAGGAATATTAGTTGCTTGAAGCAAATACTCAAGATTCAATGCAAAAATTGGAAGGTCATTAAGCCCAAATTGTTAGATTAATCAATGGATAGGAACTTGGTTTCTTCAAACTTTGAAAAAGTTTTCATTGTATATACTTTAACCATAGGGTATGTATTTGACTATGTAGTAGTGAAGGCCACATTTAATGTTATTGATTCACCTCTAGATTTGGAGGTGAATTGGGAGGAGGTATGCACCCAAGGGATGAAAAATATGGTTGTAGAAATGATTGTCGGAGGGACCTTCAAAGTTGTTGGTCTAACATCATTAATCTTTTTAGTAAGAAATATTTTGAGTTAATGCCTACTATATGATTAAGAATCGAAAACTTTTGAAATTATAAGGGAAATAATCATAAGTGGCAAAGGTTGTCAAAGCTATAGCACTTTTGAACACTTCCATTTCTTGACCAAGATGATTTTGATATGTGGCTAGTAGATTTTTAAAAATTATATGATCAAATAATGGACCCCCAAGCTTTTTAAAGGATGATAGAACAATGGCATCAAAGGTGTTGAAGTTCGCCCAATATGGATATTTTTGGCATCACATTTGCACAACACAATTCAATATTTAATGTTGATCGGAAGAGTTGTCTCTTTCCCAAAATTGGAATGAGGTTTTAAGAGAAGGTTGGGAACAAAATTTGGTTTGAAAAACCTTCAAATGTGGATTCTGCATAGGTAGGAATTTCTTTCCTCAATATCCCATGCAATTAGGAATTTTCAAACTTTGTGGGAAATGACAAAAGATCTTTTATGGGTTGTGAAAAACAAGAATATCCCCTCATGGGATCGTTTGTTATGGATGGGTGTTAAATTTGGACATATTGCATAAAAGGAAAAGATCATGGCTAAGGGGAATAGACAACCAAGGAATGTAGAAAAAATGTGTTTCTCCGTAAAAGGAGAAGTGAATTTTTGTCCTTGTTAAATGAAAGGGAGATGGAAAGAAGGTGAGAGTATTACCAGCCTACCATATAATTGGCCTTTTATTGAAGGTGAATTCCATACAATGGAAGGATGTTGTGAAGTTTATCATGTGTTTCAAAGAAAACATTGTGTCCACTTTGACCCAATTTGGTATCAAGTGTTAATATATTGTGGGGCCTTGGCTAATTGGTGTCATCATTTTGGCATATGTTTTATTGTCAATTTTCCAATGGTGCATGGACAAGAATTTTCCTTAGTTGCCAAACTTCACCATCATCCAACTCGAGCTTTCTGATTATTGGAGTTGATGTGTTTTCCAGAATTCATACAAGGTGCCCATATTAATTTACAATGATTTTGGACCTAGTCGATACAAAGCTTTCCATCAATTTTGTGATGGACAATCATGAGATCATTGACATGACCTAATCGAACCAACTTCCAAACATCAACATAAATGAAGAGATTTAATGTTTGTGATATGTTTCACAACAAGGAGTGGGGCAATGTAGGAATTACTATTGTATTTTTTATTTTAGAATAATGACATTTTAGGTTATTATGGTGGTAGTTAGGTTATGACAAAAGGGATAGATGAGCAGTTTAGTTTTTTTTTTGTATGGCTTTCATTTAGTGAAGGTTGGTGGTTGTGGAAATTATTTTTTCAAAAGTAATATAAATATAAAATTGTATGGTCATTTTTTAATATCATTGAACATAAAGCTTTGATCATTGTAAAAGGAGTACAAGAATAGATTGTGTGGAGTTTTCATAGACTTTCCATTTAATTTTTTGCTTTTTGGCATATCTTGATTATTAAGTTCAAAATTGATCTTTTGTTGATGAAATTCATGGAATTCATGGACATGTGTTATGAAGGAATAATTATACATGTTAAAACAATTGTTGGAAATTATGCAAACCATTATTATAATGAAATATGTTTTTTTGCTTGTGTTGTTTTATAGAATCAATCTCCTTATATCATTGTGATCATTTAGTTGTGTAATTGGAATGGTATTAAATCATTAAATGTTTTCCTAGATAATGAACCTTTGATTCATTTAATTTTAAATCTTTAACTTATAAAGTAATTTTATTCTATTATAGGTTATTTTAATTTAAAATAATTTAGAATATCTAAAACCTATAATAGCCTAAAATATTTAATATGACAACATCAAAATAAATTTATTTATTATAATGTATTAATAATGTATTATATCAATAGTAGTATTATATCATGATGATTACATAGTAACCCTATAATGACATAATATTTGGTTAGGTGAAATGATTAGGATGGTGTGAATTTATTTCAATTTTAAAATCCCATAATGATTTAGGTTAATGAATTGCACCCCACTTTTGGATTAATGCAATTTCTTGGACAAATGATTCATCAAAAGATAATTTACATATGGGTTGGGTTATAAAATTGAACATGTAGTATTTCATTTCATAGGTGACACTTACTTTTTACATAATGGGGATGCATTAAAAGGTGCTTTAATGTTGTTTTGAGGGCATAATGCCTAAATGCGGTTGAAAGTTAAATGTTAGTGCACATTTACTATTGTTGGCTTAATTGAAATAAAACATGTTTTTGAATGGCCTAAGCCAAATGAATCGTACATGCATTATTTATCCACAATTCTAAATTCGACCATAGTTGGAGCAAAACATTTCAAAACAATTACATGGAGCTTCACACATCGAAAAATTATGATATGGTGGTTCCTTCTCTCAATTAAAACCACATGTGCAAGTTTCCTTACCTGTGGCATTTTGAATGTTCACAATTTCCATGGAAAGTATATTGAATTCAATCAAATGATGATATAATCATTACTTGATGAAGTTTTGATGGAAGGGTGAAAAAACATTACACTGACCCCCTTTCAAACCTTTTTGGGTTTAATATTATAGGATATATATTTCAAAAATGGTGCATTTATTTTTGGGTTTTAATTTTGGTGTTTGGGTTTTAGGATTATGGTTTCCACAAAGATAATGTTATCTAATTTATTTAAAATATAAACAAATTTAATCATTTGAATTCAAATAATCATGAGTACATTATGGTATACACAATATAATAAAGCTTGTTTCAAATTTTACATTATATTAAGTATTTGGTTTGATTAATCATTCAAATAAATGTTTGAAATGGATTTTATGCATTGGCCTAGCTCATAATGCTTGTCACCTTCCATTTCAAAATGATTGTTTGTTAAAATTTCAATTTAACACATATTTAAGGTCAATGTTATGAAAAAAACCCATTTATGAATTGAAACTTATTAAAAACTTCACATAGTTTACAAATATGATTCAAAGCATGTGCAATCACATGTGAAATAGATACTACAAATTTCATAAAGATTAAAAATCATTTCAATTACTTTTGGAATATATTTGTATTTTTCCATCCAAAACTACATATATTATTTTCTTACAAATATATTCTAATCCACCATGATATGCATAAAAAATAATTATTTAAAAATATATATATTGCTTGGGTTATGTTTTACTATAATATGCAAAAACATCGTGAAATTCTTTTTTAATCATCACAAACTTCATGGGCCACGATTTGACAATAATTGTTGTGTGAAATCTATTTTTCATAAGTTCATATGGAATAAACACGGATGTTAATCAACTATTTATATTGTTTGAACATTGATATTGTGCACATTGTTTAGACATGAATGTCAAATGTTTATTTGTATTGTTTAAACATGGATGTTGTATGTTTATTCATGATGTTTACACATGAAAGTCATGCACATGACTTCCATGTTTAAATAATGCATGACATTTGTGTTTAAATAATATAGACCTAAGAAATAATATATTTCATATGGATTTGGAATGAACCCATGAAGCCTGTAAATTTGTGATGATGTGGGCATGATATAAATTTTAAAATGGTTGCCCATGAAAAAATACAATGTGAATACATAAAAAGATCATCAAAGTGTGATTTCATTCAAAACACCAATCAAATTACTTCAAAATTATGACATGTAAAACAATTGTTTGGCAACCATGAAGCCACAACATGTGTACCAAATTGTGGTGCATGTTTGCTAGCAACCAACTCCTTTCCCATCACTTATTGAAGTGGTTTTATTAGCCCATTGAATTATAAATGACTATGGTGTTATGTAGTGTGAAATATGAAAGATGATATTTTACATTGAGTTTTATGAAAAACAAGCTTAAAAATAGGTTGGCCACAATTTACATGGATTTAATTATAAGGATGTATGTTGTAAAAAAAATGCTAATTGCAAATAAGGAACACATATCCTTAGGTATAAAATAATGCTCATTTCCAAAGCAATAACCATCAAATTGTGATTCATTAGCCTTTATTTGCATGAAAATTATTGAGAAAGTCTTAACATTCTATTCATCTAATGACAAGAGTTACAATGAGACCTTACACATGTGCCCACCCCTAACACACTTTAGAAAACTTTCTCTTACATAAGAAGCAATACTTAAGGTGTGGGTACTATTCAATTAAAAATAAGCCTTCAAATATTAAATGGTGAATTTTTTATTTTATTTTTTCTTATGTGGAAACAATGAACATGATGCTTTTCATATGGATTTTTCTATCTATTTTTAAACCCTTTACAAAGCACAATGGATAGGTCTTCTTAAGTAAATGTAGAACACAAAACATGTAAATGAAAGTGAAAAATTGTGTAAATTTATTTTATGTTACGTAAAACAATGTAGTGTGAAATAATGTAAAAAATGTGAATTTTACTTGGGGAGTAGGGGTATTTTGTAATTTTTTGGTGATAGGCTAATGAAATGGCCCATTGCAAAAAATAAAATAAAAATTAAAACATTTGTGATTTAGGATGCACCACAACTACTTAAATTAATATATGTGAATCACAATAAATATTTAAGCTCTTGTAAAAGTTTAGGCCAAAAGTGGTGATGAACAAAATTAGAAATAAAAAATTTACTCAAACAATGAAATGGGACAAAATGTGCATTCAAGATATTTTTTAAATAGCACCACCATAGTCCCATATTGGTAGAAAATGTTAATTTTGGGGAGTATCAAAATGTCATGATTTTTTTTGTGAAAGGCCAATCAAAATGGCCCATTGCAAAAAAAAAAAAAAAAACTTTGGAATGCATTCACAACTAATTAATATGGATTTGCAAGAAAATATGATCATTAAGGGTATAAAATATATACACTTACACACCCCAAAATATTTACATGGGGCTGTATAAATGTATTTGACAAATATTTACATTGTCCTTGTGTGAAGGGTAAATGATTGACGCTTACACAAGATTTACACTTCTATGCACAACACTAGAATAAACCATGTTCAACTTCTCAATTCTTCCACATCTAGGTAGTGTACCATGTGAATTCAGAAAGCTCATATACCCCAATTGTTCAACTATGTTTACTCAAATAATAATAATATTAATTAATAGGTTTTGGAATTTTTATTAATGTCGAATTAGAGATCCAATCATGATGTTGAGAAAGTGTGACAAGTTATTTTAAGTGCCATTGGCTGGATAGAAAGAAAGCCGACATGCAAGATGTTTGGAGTTTGAAATGATAGTAAGGCAAAACCAATGTGTTTTGAGTAGCTAGTGCCACCCCCATATGGTGTCAATTGGTGTGTTGGGGATCAATTAAATGTGTGTTCAGCAAAAGAATTTGGACCTTATCATTTGGATACATCCATAGTATTATTGTATAGCTTCAAAGTTCAGAGATTTTGAATCTTAAATTATATGCCATTTGTTTTTGCATAAAATTTTGAATTCAAATGTTTGGGGGTTAAATCTTTACTAAGCTGTGAAATAATCAAAACTCCAAATATTTCTAAGATTCAAAATCTTTGAAATTTTGGATTTGAAAGGTTTTGGACGGAAAGGGTTTTGTTTTCTCAAAATTCTAAATGATTTCTTGTTCCATTCAAGGGGGAGTAAGTTATGTCCTTGGGTGCTTTTGAATTTGTTGTTGGTAGATGCACATACCAACTTTTGTTTCAGTGGGCTACGAGGACAACCATGTGAGATATGGGGCCAAAAAAATCCAAAGCGCACATGAGTGATCTGGTTCAACTCAAGGAATCCATGTGCCAAAGCCATGGTTTAGGGTTTCTGATTTTGACAATTTTGCAACACATAGCTTTGGATGCAAGTCATTCTTTTGAGTTTTGGACATTCAATACCCATGTAGAATGAATGCAATTTGGAGTTTATTGTTGGTTGGGCTTGCTGTGACTATGGAAGGATGTAGTTTTGTGATTTGGTCCCACATTTTGACAAATGTTCACCATGTGTTACTTTGAACTGTAGAGTGCATTTTTTTGGGAGAACTTCTCGGAACATCTCATATTGCCATTCTTGTTACCTATTGTTTGAAGTTTATAAGCGCCATAAGGGGCAGATCCATTCATTTCATGTGCTATAAATGGCAAGCAACAATCTACATATTAAGATATGGGTTTGTTTGTATAGCCTCACGCCTGAGGGTGAGGGCATAGGGTGCATGAGGCAAGAGTTGAGTGCAAGTCAATTTGTGTAATGCTATGGAGAGTGAGGGTCTCATGCTTTTCACTAAGCTTGCGCACCATAAAAACAAAAACACCTGCTCGTGGGGTGGAGGAATAATTGTGCACTATAACATGCCCCCACAAGTTACACTTAAAAACATTGATAGTGCACTCTAGTATGTCCTCAAATTGCACTTCACATGTTTTTTGTCCATTCTAACTTGCCCCCCTCAAGTTACACTTCTAAGAGGTTTATAGTTCACGAAGAGACTTGTTTTATAATTGCAATTTACAAATCTATATATTTTTGTTTGTTTGGATATGACCACTCACTAACCCTCCCTCTTAAATTGTGGGCCCTCCAATTTGCTCTTAGCGTCACCAAAAAGCCCTTCACAAGGTTATGTGCACATTTGTTGTTTCACAATTGTCGACCAGCAAAATTCATTGAATTTAGAGTGGTTTTTAATCTATGTAAAGTATATTATGAAATAAAAAATGGTTTTTTCATAATAACTCTGAAGCAGGGTTTTTTTTTCTTTTTCAATTTTGTGATGTAGCTCAAGTGATGATCATCCATAGCATGATTTAGCCACATTTGGCTACTTACTAGATATGAAAGTAGGAAAAAACCAGAATTCTTCTGTATTCTTGGCTACCTACTGGAACTTATCATAAAAATCTTACCATTTGGGATTTTTTTTTCTTTTGAAATCTGGCGAATTTGGGTAATTTTTTCCATGAAAATCCTTTGTAGGGATTGAAATCATACTTTTCAGGTCAAAATTTGGCGAAATTTTGCCCCAAAAAATATAAAGCACTGCTCTGAAGTTAAGCCAATTTAACCAGAATAATATTGAGATGGGCGCATAATGGGAGGTTTAATATATCTGGGCCAAGGGGGCAAGGGCAATCTAGTCCCCTTGAAAAGACAACAAATGCCTTACAAGTTGGGAACAGAATGAAGGATGAAATTCTTTAGTTCATTATTAATATGTCCAGTAATAATTCAAAGTAGTAAAACTTGTGACCAGCTATAACAATAAATCATTTGCATTCACTTCATCCACTTAGGGCAACCAAAGAATGGCATTATTTTCATCCATTTAGAATGATGAAATAACACATTTAGGAAAGTGTGTGGTGGATGAGAGATGGATGCTGCTATTAGTTGTGCAAGTACTATCAGCACAAATATACACACAACCAAAAAAACAAGAAGTAGGTACTCTAGTACCCTTTTAGGTTCTATTATATTATTATTATTATTATTGACAATTTAAATTTTCTAGAAATTACTTATCTGAAACATCAAAAGTTATGGAAATTAAATCCATCAAGATTTTATTTTATTTTATTTTTGGCACAAATGAAACTTCCTCAAGATTTTTGAGAACTTGGAATTTATGTGTAGGATGTATTTAATTTCTATCATTTAATTTTTTCATTATTCAATATTTAATGGGTAGGTGATTTCCTAATTGCTCACCAACCTATGGGTAGGTAACTTTTGCAAGAGCTACAATGTTTATTATGACTCATTTAAGTTGTTGGATAAAGTGGAGTCCATTTTGTTTGCAACCAAGAATTATGAAGAAAATTATCCAATACTTCTTTCTTAATGAGATCTTGTCGTCAAGCATTAAGTGCAACAATTAATCATCATAATCAAATATTTATATTTAGCCAAAAAACTCCATAAATCATCATTTTTTGAAAAAAAAAAATTATTCGACACTTAGCCAAGATTAAGTACTATGGTTGTTAGGGGAAAAAAATATTCAAAATTGGGGACGTGTTCAAACATCTCGTCTTCATCCATTAGAAAAGTGCCTTGTGGATGAGAGATGGATGCTGCTTCATCCATTTAGAGCAATGGAATAACACATTTAAAAGAGTGCCTCGTGGATGAAAAATGGATGATGCTATTAATATTAGCACAAATATACACACATGAACAAAGGACAGGAACTCGATATCGGAGTACCTTTTTGGGTTATGTGATAATTGTATATATATATATATATATATATATATATATATATTTGCCAATATTGAATTTTTAAAAAAAATATTCATCCAAAACATCTAGAGTTAAAGAATTAGCCGACTATTTACCAAGATTTTCGGAATTTAAAATACTTGTGTAAGTTGTATTTAGAGTTAATTATTTTCTTTGTTTTCAATATTTAATATCTAATAGCTAAATGATTTATTAGTTGCTACCTACATATTTTTACTAGTAGGTAGAATTTCTATTATGACTCACTCAAGTTGTTGAATAAAATATTTATACATACACCTAACTCCAATGTCTAGTATGACTCATTCAAGTTGGTGGATGAAGTGGAGTCCATGCGCTTGCAACCAAGAATTGTAATGAGAAGAGAAAATTAGGCAATACTTCTTTTTAATGAGATCTTTCTTGAACATTTAAGTGGAATAATTATTATTTTTCTTATTTATTAATCATGATGTAATTGATTTTTAAAATTTTGATATCATATTATCATTTTTATTACCAAACTTGATTTTTAAAAAAGGAAAAATAATTATTCAGCACTTAGCCAAATAAGGTAACACAATAGTTAGGGGGGAAAAAGAAATTTAAATTGGGGAAAAACAACTTAGATATGTAAAATGGAATCAAGGAATTCCATTGGCTACAAAGGACAAAATTTAATAAGCTATCCAACATCTCCTCCTCATCCATTTAGAACAATATAATAACACATTTATGAGATATGGATGCTGCTTCATCCATTTAGAGGATTGGAATAACACATTTAGAGAAGTGCCTTGTGGATGAGAGATGGATGATACTATTAGTGCGCAAGTATTAACACAAACACAGAAAAGACAAAGGAGATGAATTAGGTACCTAATTAGTAAAACAAAAAAATTATTAAAAATGGGCAAGAAGAACTTAGGCAGAATATGGAATCAAGGAATTTCATTGGCCACAAAAAGACAAAATCTCATAAACGCTGCTCAAACCTCTCCTTTTCATCCATTTCAAACGAGAGATGGATTGCTGCTTCATCCATTTAGAGCAATGGAATAACACATATAGATGAGTGCCTTGTGGATGACAGATGGATGATATCTATGAATAGACATGACAAAGGACAAGAATTAGGAATTATAGTACCTTTTTCAGGTTTTGTGATAATTATATTATTTTTGACCATGCTGAATTTTTTAGAAATTATTCCAAGTTAAGGGAATTATATTATTGTTCATCCCAAACTTGAAATAGTTGTGTAGGTTCTATTTAGGGTTCTTTTTAGAAATATTTAATAAATTAAATAATTATTAATTGCTTACCTACCCATATTTAGTAGTAGCTACAATGTTTATTGTTTTATACTCACTTTAGTTGTTGGAGAAAGTGGAGTTCCAAATTGCTTGCAATGAAAAATTATGTTGAATAAAGAAAATTGGGCAATACTTCTCTTTTAATGAGATTTTTTCGTAACTAATTAACTGCAATGAAAATCATCATGTGATCACTTTTTTTATTTACATATTGCATTAAGCCAAAAATTCAAAAAAATCATTTTTACTACCAAATTTGATTTGGTAAAATAATTATTATTTGGCACTTATTTAGATAAAGTACTAAAAGTCTAATATACTAAGGGGAATTTTTTTATAAAATTTTTTTGGGGAAAAACAACTTAGATATAAAATGGAATCAAGGAATTTCATTGGCCACAAAGGACAAAATTTCCTAAGCGCTCCAACGTCTCCTTTTCATGTATTTAGAACGACGACGAAAAATAATAACACACTTAGAAAAGTGCCTTGTGGATGGAGCACTACTTCATCCATTTAGAGCAATGGAACAACAAATTTAGAGAAGTGCTTTGTGGATGAGAGATGGATGATACTATTAGTGTGCAAGTATTAGCACAAACGCAGACACGACAAAGGAGAAGAATTAGGTACGTACCTACTTACTTTGGGGGGAAAAAAATAATTAATTTTTTTGGGGAAGAACAACTTAGATATAAAATGGAATCAAGGAATCTCATTGGCTACAAAAGACAAAATTTCAGTAGCTCTCACACGTCTCCTTCTCTTGATATTGTTGTGCTTTCTATGTGCTCCGCGTTGTCATGCTCCGCGTTGTTGCGGCCACATAGAAAGAGGAGATCCTTTGGCGAAAAGAGAGCGAGAGAGAGAGAAGAGAGAGAGAGAGAGCTCCTTTTTCTCTCGAGGCGTGGCGTTGTCGTGTTCAGTTCCGTGTTTTGAATTCTCAGTTTCATCATCATCAGACTTCTGGTGTTCCATTGCAATCGATTTGTTGTCTGTTTTGGTGCGGAACAAGTACCTATTCTGCTCTCTCTCGATTTCGTCTTGGTGGATGGTTAGCACGGCACATGTGTTTCGCCTAAGTACCTAACTCCTCGTGCGAAAACAAAGGTCTGTTGATGTATAATTCCTGGAAATTTGTCTGTCTGTCCGTCTCCTTTTCATGCTCTTTTTTCTCCTTTTCTTTTGCATCTTGAATTTCTGAATCATCTCCATTTGCAATGTCTACGGTCGAAATTATGCGTGGAACTGGGATTTTCATACGAGCTATGGTTTATGTCTCTTGTGTTCTGTCAGTCTTCTTTTTTGTGGTTTTTATGAGAATACACACATGTCGGCGTGACTTGGAGTTACGAGCTGATTTTGTACTGGATTTCCTCTTTTTGCTTTCTCTCGGATTCGGTGTCTCCAGTTTACCTTGTTGTCGTGGCGCCGTTTTTTTCCTGACCGTATAGACTACCTTCTTGCTGGAGTTTGTAGGTCTATTTCCTTCGGAATTCGGTTCTAAAATCTGAGAAAGAGCCGAAAGTGCGGTTCAGACTCTCGGTTGTCAATCGAGTGGTGTCATTCTTGTGCTTCTTCCTGGTTTCTGGTGTCCTTTGGTTTCAATTCGGAAGCACCTGACTGAAGTAGTCGACGTGCATCTGTGTGTTTTCCAGCCCTTTTTCTGTTGTGCGCGAAGTAAGGAGGCGGCTGTAGCAGATCGTTCTCTGTATCAGCATCCGACGGTTCCAAAGCTAATGTGAATAGTTGGCTACGAGTGCCTAGAAGCACAGAAGAATACGGCAACACTTGTTTGCTGTTCGAGCTTAGGGCTCTACGTGCTGTAGCGCATCTGCTTGTTTATTGAGGGCGGCGATGAGCGTTGGCGTGGAATGCCTTGGATCTAAGCCCCGCTGGTCGCAACGGCATGAGGAAACACACTAGACCAGCAGGTTGGGTGCCCGCTACCCTCATTCTTTCCAGTTTCTCCATCTGTTTTGCTGCCAACAAAGATTGATACCCGGATTTCTGTTGGAACACTCAAAGATTGATGTCTGGATGGAAGGAGTAGGGATTTCTTTGACTCGGTTTGGAAAGGTTGCAAGCAGTCCTACTATGGACAACTTGATGTGATCCAACTGAGAGCCAGACAGCTCTGGATAGACAATGTGGATTTGTTTCTAACTTTGCTGTTGACATTGCACCACAAAGATTGGCACTCAAATCGTGTCCAAATATAGTGTTTTATTCTGGCTTGAAGAATCCTGTGATCACACACATATATGAATCGGTGCCCACAGAGATCAGTCCAGGAGCAGATCTGATTGTTACCATGATGTGAAATTCCTACAGTAGAATATATTTGAGAAGAGGGTGTGTTGATTCATAGTCTGCAAGATTGAAGAATTTCAGGGCGTAGTTCATCACTTCAGTAGTTCACATTCACTTGTTCATTTCAAGTCAATGTATGTCCATGGTTCAAGATTGTCTGCAATGTATAGGCCTGTGTACACAACCGTGCTCATCCCTCAGGCTAACATTTATTTGTGCACTTCTGTGGTTTGGCAGGTTTGACGTACAAAAACTTCAGGAAAGAGCGAGCACAGCTTTAGTCATTTCCATCTTGTGAAAGGTCAGGGTTTAGGGTTTAGGGTTTAGCACAACAAAATGAACATCACAAGTGTGCGCACCCGGGTGGGTAAATACGAGCTTGGCAAAACACTTGGAGAGGGTACATTTGCCAAGGTTAAGTATGCCAGGAACAGGGAGACTGGTGAAAGTGTTGCCATAAAGGTGCTGGATAAGGAAAAGATTCTCAAGCATAAGATGGTTGAGCAGGTTGGAAGTCTGGAGCTCCTAACTGTTTTCAAAGCCTCATGGACCCATTATCAATCTATTTAGAAATAATGCAGCTAAAGTAAGATGATGCTAGCTCAATCTCTTACTGTCTTTAGAAGGGGTGTCTGCAGTTTCAGTCTTCAAGTTAGAGCATGCATTGGCACTGCTAAGTTTGAAGCCAATTGTGGCCTTGGGTTAGTTATGCATAGACCTGGACCTTTTGGTGCATATAAAGCAGAGTGATGATGCCTGTGCAATATCACCATAGGATTGGATCTTTTTTTCATATGGGGATGGATTTTGTTGCTGACTCTTGGACAGATCAAGCGAGAAATCTCAACTATGAAGCTTGTCAAGCACCCAAATGTGGTGCAGCTTTTGGAGGTAATCATGTATAAGCTTGAACTTAGTGCAATTAAGCATAGCTAGATGGAGAATTGTGAGTTCAAGATTCTCTCTTAGTTATGTCTTTTATGTGTTGGGCCAGTCCAATTGATTTTTTTTTGTTTCACCTCTTGTTTCTTATTAAACATGCTGATATGCCTTTGTTCTTAAGCACTGCTTTGATGACTGGCCTTGCAGGTGATTGCAAGCAAGACAAAAATTTACATTGTGTTGGAGTATGTCACCGGTGGCGAGCTCTTTGACAAAATTGTAAGTATGCACTTGTTCTGATAATAGTGCTATTATGGATGTCCTAGTTTTTGGATGACATTACAGGAACATTCTACCAAGTTTAGAAAGGGGCAGGTAGTGGGAGATTCTGAGGGGCGTGAATCTACACTACATATAGGTCAAAGGGTTTTCAGTATCTCTTGCTTTCTATCACACAATAATGTTGATTATATTGTTTGCATGTCACTTATTTTGTTATGTTTGGCTAGGTTCACCAAGGGCGATTGAATGAGGAGGACTCAAGGAAATACTTCCAGCAGCTGATAGAGGCAGTTGACTATTGTCACAGTAGGGGTGTTTACCATAGAGATCTCAAGGTTAGTCATTTACAATTCTGGTTCCTTTCTTTATAAGTAAAATATGACCACATTCTTGAAGTCATGCCCACACTATGTACTTCTGCGTAATGATTGGTGATGCAATGCAGGAAAGGTTCTTCTGTTAGTTGTGGTGAATCTAGTATTGTGCTGTGGCAGGCTTTGTTTGCTTCTGTATCCTTGGGTAACTATAGACAAAGATTAATTGACATGGGTCATGGTGCAAGTGTCATGGTTTAGTTGTACTATCCACAGGTGACGATCCAGTTTTAGAGAGAGGTCACATTGCATTTTGTATGCAGATATACATGGGTGACTCTGAGATTTCTAGTCAGACTGCATGACAACACACAATCTCAATTCATAAAGACTAGTGTACACTGGAGCCAGTGTTGTACAGTTGACTACTGGGAGATAGTCTATCTTCCTTTGAACTAGACCTAGGGTTTCCCACTAGAAGATGAATGCTTAAAGCTTACTAATGGCTTGTGGGGCTTGAGCAGCCAGAGAACTTGCTGTTGGACTCCAATGGGAATCTGAAGATTTCAGATTTTGGGCTAAGTGCTTTACCTCAACAAGTTAGAGTAAGTCCTGGATAAAACTTCTTTTGTGTTTTTGGAATTGATGCCCTGATTGTCAGTTCTAGTTCAGAGTTGTATGAGTGTTGATTTGGCAGTCCTCGTCTTCAGAAGGATGCTCAATACACACTGTAACTTCTAATGTGGAATCACCTTTTCTTTTGTACTTTTGCCAAGGTTCCATTATGGCCTAGCTAGACAGGTTGGCATTCAATTGTGAAGCCAGGGCATTCTCTCACTTGGCTGATACTTCTTGCAGGAGGATGGTTTACTGCACACAGCCTGTGGAACTCCAAACTATGTGGCTCCCGAGGTTGGTCATGCCTACCGTACAAACCTTGTAGCTGCACATGTGGATTTAGACATCAGTTGTCTCTTTTCAGTTGTGCATCAAGCTTAACCTTTGGCTAGTTAGCATAGAATTCATTGTCTTTGGTTCAGTAAGGTACTCAGTAATACTTCAAGAGAGCAATCATGCCTTGTTTCATTCCAGCAGTTCAGTTGTTCCTCTGTGCTATCTGACTATAAGACTAGTGGATATCTGGACTGAATTGCTTACATAGAGGGAAATGCAATTTGTTCTTCATAGGTGATCAATGACAAAGGCTATCATGGGGCATCAGCTGATATATGGTCCTGCGGTGTTATCTTGTTTGTGCTGATGGCGGGCTATTTACCTTTTGATGAAGCAAATCTCATGACTTTGTACAAAAAGGTATCTGCAATCTCTCTTTTTGTTGGAGTGTTGTGACAGTCTTATTCACAGTTCAACTGCACAAATATGCCATTAGTGGTCTCACTTTTGATATGTTCTTCAACTTCTATCTGACAGATTGGGCTGTTTGTCCTTTCTGCAGATACATCGAGCAGAGTTCACCTGTCCGAGCTGGTTCTCACCAGGTGCTCGGAAGTTGATTTTGAAGATACTAGACCCAAACCCAAAAACTGTAAGCCTCCATGTTTGTCTTGATCAATGTTGATTTCTAGTTGGCATATTGTTATGCATACAGCTCTGGCATGGAGTAAATTTGTTATGGTGTCTGTATGCATTAAATGACTTCTAGAATTGCAGATAGCAGTTTACTGACTGTTGCTGCTGTGACTTCTTCTAAGCTCAACAATGTCTGTTGACTAATGCAGCGGATAACTGCAGCAAAAATCTATAAAAATGAGTGGTTTAAGAAGGGCTACACACCTTCCAAGCTGAGTGAGAAGGAGGATGTCAACCTTGATGATATTGATGCAGTTTTCAATGAGTCAAAAGTAAGATCTCCATTTAGTACTTCCCTGACCAAACAGCAGGAAATGTATCTTGCCATGGCTGTGTCATCATCAGTCACTCTGTTGGTGTCCAGTGCAGGCTTGGAGGTTGTTGGTATGATTACTTGCATTGACATGGAGTTTCTGTTAGCTTGCCATAGAAATGTTAGGGTAGAGTTTGGAACCAGCAGAAAGGGAAATAATCCCCTGTGTCCCACTGTCCAATTGCATCCTGTTGGCCTGATTGAATGTCAAGGAGAGGCCCTCACTCTTGATTTTGTCTTTTTGAGAGCAGGAACACATGGTGACAGAACAGAAAGAGACAAAGCCAGTGATACTCAATGCATTTGAACTGATCTCACTTTCACCTGGACTCAACCTTTCTGGCCTGTTTGAGACACCACAGGTGTGTTGGTGGCAGATTCCTTAATTAGTTTTAGGTTGACCAGTTTCTGTCAGTGGTTTCAATACATTGTCTTCAAGAATAAACCTCTGAAGGTGCTGGTTTAGGCCTTGCACCCTACCCAATGAGGTCACTTGTGTGGATGCTGTTGTGGTACCAGTGACACTATGCTGTGAAATTTCTGTCTATATGGAGAGGTAAGTGCCATTGGTCAAGAGGTTTTACTGTTGTACATGGGGCACTGCAGGATTTGGAGAAGAGGGAGACACGATTTACAAGTAAGAGACCAGCAAAGGAGATCATTTCTACTATTGAAGAGGCTGCAAAGCCACTTGGCTTTAATGTACAGAAGCATGACTACAAGATGAAATTAAAGGGAGATAAGCATGGCAGGAAGGGACATCTGTCTGTGGCCACAGAGGTGTGGTCTTGTCTTTGCCATTTGTGTGGAATATCTCAGTTGTTTCCAAATTGCACTGTTTGATTGATCTTCTTTCATCCATAGATAAGTTTCGAAGGGTTGGATGTAACTTTGCCGGCAGGTATTTGAGGTTGCACCATCTCTTTACATGGTAGAGCTGCGGAAATCCAATGGAGACACACTGGAGTATCACAATGTAAGTGTACATGTCAATGCCAATGCAATTTTATCACAAATGCACTCTATGGCATCTTCACATATGGGAAGCTATCGTTTGGAAATAAAGATCTCTGTAAATGGGTGATATTCTTACTTATTATGTAGAGTAATAGTGGACAGTATTGCAGTTTTCGCTGAAATTTGAATGGATTGGTTATCTCATGGCTCGCAGTTCTACAAGAATCTCTCCAAGGGTCTTCGAGACATTGTTTGGAAAGTGGAGGATGATACGAAAGAAAGTGCTTGCAGCTTGAAGGATTCAAAACTTCAATTTGTTTCCTGCAAATCAAACAATCCTTTGCTTCAGAGGACCTAAATGATTGAGCAAGCTCTTGTCAATGCTACAAGATAACAAGTTAAGAAACAAAATATGGGATGGAGAGTATGAGGTTTTGGGGCATGTAAGTTCTGGTTTAGAACCAGGACACTTTTTCTCGCAAAATCTGCTGTTTGAAGGTCTCTTTCAAGCTAGCAAAGCCTCTTTTGTATGCCTAATCTGATGGATCATCCAACAAAGTTGACAGTTTCTGTAAGATTTGCTATAAACCATGATGCAGCAGCAGCAGCAGCTATGGAATGATGCTTATAAGAAACATGTGTTGGTTTCGATTCTTTATCATGAATAGCTTAGATTTTATCAATTCAATAATCCTCTCATATCATACGTGATGGAAACTATGTACAAATTACACTGGTAATTTGACAAATTTTGGTTGTGAGTATATTTGGCTGGCCTTGTGGGTACTCAATGATGACTGTCTGTTTTACCTTGCAGATAAGAATACTAGGTTAGTGTGATTACTTATGCCTGTTGTAACTCATGCACCAGGGACTTCAATGACATTGATGTCAGGGTTTACCTGTGGCTCTTTAAAGCCAAGGACTTCAAAAGTGTTGAAGTCCCCATTGTATGTAACATGATATCTCTCTGACTCTATAGATTCATCCCTAGCTGAACATTGGCAGAGAAGTGGGCAATGATCTAATGAACAGCTTAGTGTTTTCTTTGAAGTACAAGGAAGCCATGGAAGCTTGTGTGTTGGGGGCCAGGCAGGGGCAGGTGCATCTCCAGGCTGCAAGTTGCTACACCCTTGTTGGTATTGCACAGTGGTGTGACGAAGGTGAGTATAATCTACCTAGCTTTTGATAACAGCTGGATGGATGTTTTTTTCTGCAATGTGTTTTGTACTATCATTTTCTTCTTGTCAAATGATCCCAGGCTATCTTTCAACACCTTGAGGGACCAATGTTCAGAGTGGTCATCACAAGGATTGTGCAGGTCTTGTAAAATCTTCAATCTCACAGGAACCAATGCCAATTCTCACATTATTTCAGACAAGATTTTATAGACAAGCCATACTCAAACCCTTGAACCCTGACCCTACATATGTTTACTTTGGAAGATAGTGCAATTTTTGAGTGTGCATGTTGCAAGCTGTCGGGGTTCCAGAGAATTTAAAGATGAGAGGTTGGAATGTGGAGCACCATGGCAACTGATCTCTGGTTGTGTTTCTTGTCTGGAAAGGAAAGGTACGCTTTCAGAATTCTTGTAGGGAGATTCCTTGGTCATGTTGTTTGTGAAGCTCAACTGCAGTAGAGTGAACAATCAAATTCAAGAAAGCTCTCTCATTTCATAGAGATTCATTTTAAAAGTCTATTGAGAGCTTTTTTCCTTTGATGGTCATTGGCAATACTGGGATGAGGTGACTAAAGTTTGGTTGAAATGTTTTACTTTTCAGTGAGATCTCCAATTGGTGGGCCTCTGCACCAGCAAGATTATTATAAAAAAATTGTCTCAGCCTTGTGACACACTTCATCAACTGGTTTGTACACACTCATTGTTTACTTATTGATGTGTCTGCTAGTAGTGTTTTTGGCCCTCTGTTTGTTGTGATCCATGTATGCTTCTTAACTCTAGGATGCTAACAGTTTTGGTATCAAGTTGTTGATGACATCTAGGTACTTGCCAACAGATCAAAGATCAGCATACAAGTGCTCAGAGAGGTTAGTTGGTGGGGAGTTTGAGTCTCGTTTCACCACCACCAGAGGTCACTGTGGCAATGAACTGAAGTCAAAGGCAAACTGCAGTAGACATGAAGCTGGGCACCATGGCTCTTACAGGTAATGAACTATTGAGAGCTGTCAACCTTTTTCATGAGTGCTGGTGCACAAGCACACTTGTCATAGGACACACAGCTATTGATGTAGTTATTTGGTAATTGTGAAGATCCTCCTGGGTGTCAATGTTCTATTGATGCCATGGAAGCTTTATCAAGATTAAAAGTAGTTAAAATGAATGGTCAAATTGGCATCTTTGGGGGCAAGAAAATGCTAGGTTCATGGTCTTTGAAATGCAATGGTTAGAGAAGTTGGTGCATAGTTAAAGCATTAATGTAGTAGGTGTTCCCTTTGAGAAGCTAAGAAAAAATGATGGTTTTTTGTCCATGGAGATTTAAAGTATTCAAACATTTACATAACAACACAGAAATCATTGATTAACAAGATCCTGATGAAGTGCTCGATAATGTGAACCTTGTTGTATATAAGTTGTCAGTATGATAATCTTCAAATGTTGACTACTCAGTCATGATTTGTAGATTGAATGAAATGTACCTAAGTAGCCAACTTGAATCATCAAAGTTGACTCAAGTGTGTAACAACCAAATTCTAGAAGGAATTGACATTGAAAATGAATGTCATGAACAAAATAAGATATATTATCGGGTTGTCATTCATTTATTTTCACATTCCAATCCAATTTGACTTTTGGAAAACTGATTTTCATACAGAATGTGTATATATACATATTAATTCAATTTGAACTTTCCAAATTAGTGATACTATGGTCAATTGCAGATTGAAATTGTATGGTCAAATATTTTACAAGTTTTCTATTTAACATTCAAATGTCGAACTCGCTTAGAATGTACATCTTATGGCTTGATAGGATGGAAGACAACGTTAATGTTAAGAAAAAGAGTTAATTAGTTTATGAAGGGGCAGATCCTTTATTTGCGAACAAAGCTTGCATGTTGAAGAAAGTGAGGATATTTTGTTTCTTTTTTCTATACAATGATGTAAAGGCTTTCCAGGTCCTGTTTTAATCCATACTGGAATGGTCCTTGTATCTGCTTTGGGGATAAGTGTCTTCGCTCTCTCATCAAGATGCCAAACGCGCTTTGTAGCTTCTTCTAACCAAATACATTCTCATGGCTGCTTGGATTCTGATCACAGCTCCAGCTTTAATTATCTCTTTCAATTGTTTTTCTCTTGCTATGCGCAAAGAAAGTTCAAGTCCCTGCCAACAAAGTTTCTTTATGGGATTACAATTGATGATGAGATGTTTAAAGATTTTAGACTTGACTTCCAAATATATACTTTGCCCACAAATATAGGGGACCATAAACTAGCACCATGCACAAATTGTGTTTTATAACGTATATGAGTTTGAAGTCAAATTTGTTTAATTTATCTAACCCCATAAACATAAACATGGAATATAACATGCAAAGGAAAAGATAACAACATTACTTGTGGTCCAACTTTATACAAGACAAGGGTCTCGAGCAAACTTCGAAATGGGACTCCTTTTCCATAAACATGAAAGTTGTACACTTCGAACTCGATCATCATATACCTAAAAAACCCATAAAAACTTGAACCTGAATTTTCAGAATTGAATTGGGGAAAACAATCAACTTGTAAGACCTTTAGTATTGTGAGCCCTTGACAACATTTGATGAAAATTTGAGCCCCTTCATTTAAATAGTTTTTCCACAAGGGATGCTTGGTCAATGGAGATGAAAATGTATTTTATAGTATTAATAAGTACAGAAAAGTTTTTAATTTCCCTTTCAACTAGGATGAATGGTACACTCCGTATGACATGTTAACATTGTGATTTTTTTCTCATTAGTAGTTTAGTTATAGACCTATTCTAGGCTTACATTTGGTAGGTATTGGATGTTAACAAGATAAGTTTGTGGCATCATTTTTGCAACCATAATGGGACCTCACTCAAGCATTTTCATAAATTTCAATTAGTATTATTTGAAGAATCTAGATAGAGGTGAGTGAGGTAGTTGGAAGATTAACATTATGTTAGCATACGAACATTTTCAAACTTATGTATTGAATTTTAAGGATTGAATTTTATCCACCAAAAATTTAAAATCATCCATAAATTGTAATTTAAATATTTTAATTATTTGGAAATTAGAAATTAGAAAAGGTTTCCAAACTTGGATAATGTATCTTATGGATAGAAAGGAATTTTATTTTCTACAAAAGTATTGGCATTGTTTGAATGGATTACATGCATGTCAAGCCAAGAACCCCCAATCTAATGAAAGACTACATATATTTTTGGTTTGTCAAGTATTGGATGATGCATAGGAGTAATCAAATATGGTAATACTAAAAAGAATAATTGTCTCAAGACATTGAAAAGTCTTGCAAAGTGCAACAACTCAAAGAAATTGATTTTCCATCAATATTTGGAAGACAAAATTGTGACGTTTCTCACAATTTACAAGCATGTACAAGGTGAATGGCATGTATATGAAAACTTGAATGTAGAAAACTTCATTGCCTCTTGTTTGAAACAACAGTCAAGTGTGGTTCAAGTTAAGAACCATCGACTATAATGTTCATCTTGAAGCTCTCTAACTTGGGAAATATATGTGTTTGTTAAGAACTCTATGCACCATTTGCCAACATTGTGGAAGACAAGACAAAGAGTATGAAGAGAGCTCAATGTGTGTTGGTTCATCAATTGCAAATGAAACCTTGACATTTGGACTTCCACAAACCTACTCATGAACAATTGCAAATTGAACTTGAAAAAAAATACCTTGCAATGGGTGACGTGTTTGGCTTATTTATGTTGCATGAAATAGATGGTTCCATTAATATGTATACTTAAGCAACTCGGGATTTTTATTTTTTATTTTCAATTTTGTGATTTTGAAAGATTGGCGATTTCTTTTCCCAAAAGTTTAGCATTTTCTTCTAATTTTTACATTCAAAAATTTCCTAACTTTTTAATCACATTAATGCAAAAATCACCCAAAAAAGAAAAAGAAAAATGTTAGGAAACACAAGAATTCTAAGACCTTGGAGGACAATGAAATTTGTAACTTATGATGGTAATTTCAAGTCTTAATACCACATGGATTTAGATATGGCATATAATAAGATTGCAACATCACATTTGACCTTAAATGTGCAAAACAAGTTTCTCATTTGATAAGTGTATCACAAGTTAGTTTGCCCTTGTAGTGATGGTTAACACCATTCACAAGTGTTCATTCCATTTCGTTTATGTTGTTTTCTATATAGTAACTAATATAAGAAACCGAATATAATATGTTCACCATTTTGCACGAGCATTGTGACGATGACCCAAAGGAACTCCCAAAGCATTTATAAAAGCCTTTAGTTTGTGTAATCCAATGAAACCTGTACACCTGTCAAACCCCAAAAAATATTCCAAATAAAATCTCTACCATAATGTTCATTATCACATTTTTTGGAACATATGTAAATTTTTTTAAATTGGCACTTATTTTTTAGATATTCTAGAATGGACAAATTATTGGCTCCTACACCAATAGCCATGGCCTTCTTGCATCTCCCTCATGCTACCCACCATTCAACCTTACTGAGTTAAAATTATAATAAAAAGAATATTGTCATGGGTTGGGTGCCATTTTTGTAAAAGGAAAAAATGAAAAAAAAATTGGCCAACCCTCAAAGGACTCAGTATTTATATCAAACTATTCATCTTTGATTTTCACCATAAATTGTTGGATGGTTGATTACCATTTTTCCATGTTTCCCTTGACACACTTGGAAAATAGATAATCAGTTTTTAAATAATTTAAACCAAATTATTAAAATTAAACTGGAAATAGAAGTTCATTTGCAACATATTCATTTGACATGCATGCAAGGGGGCAGAATGTTTCTTTTTCTTTTTCAAAGTTGCAATGTAACTGAAGTGGCAATCACCCATTAGATGGTTTAGCCATATTTGGCTATTAAAAACATGATTTAGTCCAAAAAAATAAAGCATCATTCTCTATTTTATATAGAATGTGGCATTTTTTTTTTCCTTGAATTTTTTTCACTAAAAAACCAAGAATTTATTTTTTGGGGGGGTCATTTGGGAAAATAAATAAATCACCATTCGGTGAAAATTAGCCAAAATGTTTTAATTATTGTCCATGGATTACACATGTCTTACCTTGGGTCAAATTCAGGATTGCCCCATAGTTCTTGATAGTGGTGCAAGTGTTTGGGTGTGACCATGGCATTCTCATTTAACAATCCAAATGTAACTTTGTCGATGACTTGCGCAATGAAGATGTTGGTAATAATATGAGTATTAAGAAAAATGATTATAACATAGTAAATAACAACTGCAGTTGGGTATCCACAAGTCCGATCATTTGGGTTCCCTCCAAATAGAACACAAAATGGTTGTACAAGCATCGAATCCGTCATTATAACTGACCAATTGTCAGCTGTGGTAATCTACATAACATAAGCAAAGTAGTTATTTTATAGAAATAAGTTCCCAAAAAAATTAATTAAATTAAAATTAAAAGTTATATATATATTATTATTATTATTATTATTATTATTTTATTTTATTTTATTTATTTTATTTTTTTCCCCTAAGAGGATTATTATAGTTAGTTGGTATGCAACTTGAAGTTTTTGGTTCCCACTATATTGGCCTTGACTATCAAGGCAAGGATATTGTGTTTAGATTCATTATAGAGTATAGTAGCTTAAGGGATTTTGGCCAATACTAGGTAATGTAATAATAATAGGTCTATTTTTATACCAGGATTTTTGAAAGATGATACTTTGGCTTGTGTTCAAACTTGCGATTAGTTATAGAGTTATGATATCTTGAACGATTTTTGGTTTCTTTTGTAGGATTTTTTTTTCGAAGATTATACTTTTGCATGGTGAAATATTTGAATTTCCATAATTCTTTTTTTGCCTTAAGATAAATTTTTTAAAAAATGTAAATGGCAAGGCCACAATGTGACACACCCCTTGTTTTGCAACACACACTACATGATTAATCTTTTCCCATTTGCAAAATGTATGGATGATTAGAGTTGAAAAAATTGTACTTTTTCATTGTTAAATATTGAAATAATATTTTTTTAATTTCAATTTTTAGCTAAGGGGAAATTTTTAGCTTTAACATGATTTCAATTTATATTTTTTATATATTATATATTTTATTATTATTATTATTATAGATACCTGAAAGATTGCCACAAATGAATAACCAAAAGATTGAAAGTTGATGTCATTGCCGATGCCATTGCCAGCTGCCATATTTTCAAAGGAATTTCCAAAGATAACGGCGAATTGAAAAATGGATATTCCAAGTAATTCAATCACGTAAATGAGGGAAGGCAAGCTAACCAAAATTGTATTCACTAGTGTATGGAGTGAGGGTATGTAACGGATGATACGAAATATACGAACAATATCGAACATCTTCCCCGCCAATATCTTGGTGGGCTCTTTGGCACTCGGAAACAAACATACTCCGGATCCGAGTATGATAATCAATTCGAACCAATTCCACCAATCAATTATCCAATCTCGAAACTGCAAAAAATCATATAGAGGTACGGAATTTGATTTACGGCATGCATACGTATGTTATACGATAATGCCAATAATGATTTTGACCATTTATGATTCTAATTTTAAAACCATTTCTAATTGAAATTTTTTAATTAATATGGAACTAATGAAGGCATTATTATTTGATTTCATAATTTTTAACGTAAAATAACTAAATTTATAGTAAAAACATAATATTCCATACCTCATTTCCAATAAGTTTGAAAATGGCTTCCACAATATAAATGCCTACAAATGTTGCTTGAATAGTGTTTATTTTATATGTAAGATGGGCATTATATTTTTGGGATGCGGTAAATGCAAAATTCCCAAGAATGATCAACACCATAACGCTTTGAAATTTGTCGGAATGTACAAATTTGTAACATTGGGCCCTCACAAACAATTTAGGTACTTTTGGTGTCCGTGTAGGCTTCATGTTTTGTATGATTCGATTCATGTCTCTCCACAATCTTTGACGTTCGGTCAATAGTTTGGAGCCGGAAGCAATGCCAAATTGGTCGATAAAGAACCCAATCAGCATTCTCATTACAAGAAATGTTACGATAACAATAAAAACAACAAAAAAGAGTGCATTCATGGGGGACTCGTTCCTTTTGGGGTTGTCGTACAATACTTTGGGTATGTCCATCGACGTATGAAGAAAGTAACTAATCCAATTGTCGGTGGTTGACAACACAAACAACGAAAACATTGCATTAGCAAAATTATCGAAATGAAACGACGACGGATTCATCCACACTCGAGGATTGAAAAGCCCAACATCATTCCAATAATACCCGACGCATTCCGCGCGGTTCATGACGCTAATATCCGTACAACTCGCGAACCGGGATCGAAATTGTTGTACGCCGATGACGGCAAAAATGAAAAAAATGACGAGGGTAAATGAGAATATAGATAGCACCGAAGGAAGGGTTCGAAACAAAGTGCTGACCAATAACCGTAACCCGGGAATTCGAGGTATAAACCTTGTAGCTCGTAGTCCATTAACGATATTAATATTTGGAGCAGCCATGTACGCTTCGTAAGTTGTGGCATACGTTAAATAACTAACACCGTTGCAGATGATATTCAACACATCGATGAAATTGTATGGGTCACCAAGATATGCTTCCGGTGCAAATAAAAAACCATATGCGATGCATTTCATAGCTATGTCGAGACAAAACACCTGAATGTTCATCCCTTTGCAAATCAGATCAACAATGTTAAAAAAAAATAGTTTTTAAGATTGGACAATATCTAAGCTTTTCATGCTATGGATTTATGTTCGATTACACACCAATAATGTCATAAAATACACTTCTAAAATACAACAACGGTGGGTACGTACACAAACTTTAGGATTGAATAACCCAAGGTTTTTAACAAACACTTTTTTTCTGGTGGTTTTTTTTATCAAAAAAGAATGGAAATGGGAACATATTGTCACTTATTCCCATAAACTTTTGGGAAAAAAATTTCATTTTTGAAAGGAAAGAAAAAAAAAAGAGAAATATTGAGAAAAGTTGTCATATTAGACTTTTTTTTTTATAAATCCTAGGATAGTCAGTCATCACATTTCAATTGTTTATTATTTTTAGCACAAATTTGTGAAATTGTGTCAATCAATGTGTGATAGTCAAAGTTTTTTTTACAAAACCCTAATTATGAATCATTTTAGTTCTTCACTCGAATGTCAAATCTTAGAATTCGACATAATTATACATATTCAAGTATGATCACCTAAGGATTCATTCGCTTAGTACTACAACTCTTGTATATGATAATCTTGAAATGGACATTCAAAAGTATTGATGAATGGAAATGGGAGTAAGTGGCACATTCCTTTGGGTAATGCACCCATATAATGCCAATCAACATTTATAGGGCCATGTTTTGGAAGAAAAATGGTGAAATGACTTGGATAAAATTGTCAAATTTTAATCATTAAACTAGTTATGAAGCTAAGGAGTTATCATAAATGACATTGCAAGATTTGAAATCACCTTTGCAAGTATTAAAATAACAAATTCTCCATGTGAAATCATTTATCATCTTCCAAAATTATGGCATCATTTTTTCTTGTAGGTTTAATCCAAATGTAACAAAAATTGTTGCATGTGGGGTGTATTTTCAATTGAAACGACATCCTACATCATATTGATTCTTGTGATTACCCTAGTAATTGTGTTAAACACTCAACAAATTTTCTTATGATATCTAACCTAGTAAGAATGTATTTTCTCACACTATAAGTGTATTTATCTTTAATTTGACATAATTTGAATCAACATTCATTCTTAACATTAATTCTTACAATTTGTATGATCCACAACTAGTTCAATGAAAAATAACCCTTTATCATCACAAGGCATTATGGATTTTTATTCATTTTTCTTGTGCTTAAAGCATAAAGATAATGACAAAGCACGAGATCAACAAATGTGCTTGAACATAAAGTTAGCTTGAGTAATGGAAGAAGCATAAACAAACTTATGTTTTCATTATTCATTTTGCAATTTTTCTCAATCCTTAACCAACAATAGATGCTTTGAGGTGATCCCCAACACTAGTTCAAACTTACTAGTTTGATTAATGTGGTTCCAACATTTAACTTGGGAGCAAAATTTGATAGAACTATACCTCCCTTTAAACATGATTGGCAATTTAACTAAGATCCATTTGTTATCATAATATAAGTTTACTAAAATTTTGGAATACAACATATTTAGTTTCCAATTAACGTTGGCTAGGTAGCTTTCATTCAATTTTTATGGGGCTATTGCCTCCTAAAATGTGGTCACCTTCTAACCCCTACAATAAGGGGATTGCAACTAATTGACTACCTCAAGGTACTTGCAAAGGTTTTTGGCAATTGGTTTTATTCAATGCATGTGCTATATTGAGTTGGTTATGATAGGTGACATTTATTGTGATCTAATGATGAATTAAATTTCCATCCATTTTTTAAATGACAACAAAAAATTTCCCATGCACAAACTTGGGAAATGTAAAGTATTATGCACCTTTTTACCTTGTTATCATTATTTGTAAACCCTAAGAACACCAAGCAAATAGCCCATATGGGTGGGATTCATGATCAACTTGCAAGCCAAGGTGGAATCCTTGGCACTTGTCAATTTTATTTTAGGAGCTTTTTATGCAAGTGGTGATCATCCATAGAAAGATGTAAAAAAAGTGGTGGTCGTTTTTTAAAAATTTAACCAAACTTGGCTATAAAATCTATATGAAATACATAATTTTATGAGGTACTTTATATATTCGGTTTCAATAAGTAGCTAAAATATAGAACTTTCTTTAACTTCACCTTTCCCACTAGAAAAAAAAAGGGTTGATACTTGTTGTAATGAACCCAACTAACATTCAAGTTAACAAACCAATTCATAATAGTAAGTCCCTCTTTACAAAAAGGTTTTCCAATCCTTTTGCCTTAATAAACACAAGTGTTACTCATTGACAACCTTCTTTATTAGTTTGCCTTTTGGGGAGTTTTTTTTCTTTAGGTACTATGATTAATGGAATCCATAAAATGAAGAATCACTCATCTCAATTATGTAGTTGGCAAATCAAGTTTTTTCCAATTAAAAGAGTCTTATGGCTACCCATATGGCCATGTTTAACCATATGTTTTGTGTTTCTATTGTTGAGTACTTATACATATTTTATTAGAAATGAGGAAATAAATCCCTACAATTTTCAACATTTATATTATTACAATTGACACTATTAATTGCATAAGAAGAACAACCAACATAGTTCAATTTCCCCATAACATAATAGGCATTAGTTTTGACTAGATATGTGTAATATGTAGCATGAATTACAAATGATTTGAAGTTGCAAATTTTTAAATGCATAGTAGGGTGGACCAAATAGTAACCCAAAAGAATCCATGAAAGTTCATTTTGCAATGTACTTTTACATTGTGTCATAACGTGATGCAATGAATAGGGATACCAAAGTTATAAAATCTTAAGTTTTTCTCTATTGAAATTATATCCAATCTAGAGGTCATTGAATAAAACATGTGGGCAAAATCTCAACATCAATTTCACTTTATTTTCAACATGCTATGTGGACTTTTGAAAAAATTAAATATTTTTCAAATATGCTTTTATCATTAAAATATGTACATAAAATCAAGTCCCTAACAAGTTTAAGATTATTCACCAACTCTAATCAAAGTCCAATAACTCTTTTGTTGCAATGTTATGTCTAAGTTCAACTTCAAAAATCCATAACTTCTATAATTTTATTCATTAAACATCAAAATCAATTGCATTATGTACATATCCAACGTCAACCTAAGCAAAATATAACAATTGTAATCACAACCATTGTTGAAAACAGCCCAAGATACTCCAAAAGTGATCCACACAACCATGCACTTGCCATGACTTGCAAGGGAACCATGAATACATTCAATGCACAAGGATATTGATTCAATGTTTGTTTTGCATATTGCAATAATACTCATAATTTTTATCTATATTTTGGATACTAAAATAGCTTCTTGAATGTTTTATAAAAACATCAATAATTGGATTTTAAAACATGTGTATATGAATATGATACAACATGGTTTGGTTTTATGAATAAATTATTCACATTTGTCAATTGTGATGATTGTAAATGATCCTATGAAAATTCATATTTCTTTGCTTCTCAACTTTTGGATAATTTATTCCTTTTCCAAAGTAAATAAATATTTTGAAAGATTTGTGTCAATTATGCTCTAATGTATTTTTTCCAATATTACTTTAAATGAACTCATTGGTAAAGGTATAATTTCTTACACATAGATACACAAGGAATATATTTATGCAGAAAACAAAAAATTTACCTTGCTTGCTTATTGAAATATCCTAATTATGTACACTTGTAACCATGCACACAACAATTTGACATGCCTAATCAAGTGTTTAAAACATATCCAATTTTATACTAAAAGTGACTTTGTTACAAAATGTCAGGTTACATATACATTTAATCATTTTCTATAAATTCACAATCACAATTGTTAGGTTTTACTTGAATAATGTATGTTTATCATGTACTTCAATACAGATTCACAAATCATGAATATCAATATTATTGCCACTTCTAATGTTTAAAAAGAAATTTAATGTTTAAGCTTTGGCGTTGCTTAGCACCAAATCCATGTAACCTTTCAAATGTTTTGTTAGTTTTCATCCTTTCAACTCAAAATTCAACATAACATTTTCCTCTAGACAAATAAGTAATTCAATGCACAAACATGTTTGGGTTATGTTGAAATAATCACTAACATAGATAAACATCATTGATAAACATTAAAGTTATGAAATGTCATGTCATAATGTCATTTATGACATTAAAGACATTTCATTTTGCTAGGATAAGGACATATTGAAATTAAATAATTTTATGCACTACTAGAAAATATGTGGTTAGACCACTATGTAAACCACTCATTTTGTAATGGTACCACTATAGTGGGTTTTTGGTAAGTTTAGTGGTTTAGGGGAGTGGTTGGTCCCTAGTGGGATAAGGAAACCACTGAATTGGCAATTAGGTGGTTTGGTTCAAATTTTCTTTTAATGGTTTTTTGTAAGGTGCCTCGACAACAAATGTATAATTAATGGTTTTATGGATGGTTTCATGTGGTGGTCATTAGGGTCAAACCTTGATTGATTGGTCAAACATAATTTTGATTGGTCCAATGCCATATGGGCATTTAGACATTGGCCATCCAAATTCTACCACATGGCATATAAACATTAGCCATCTAAGTTATGCCACGTGGAATTTAGACATCAACCATCCAAGTTCTGCCATGTGGCATTTAAACATCAGTCATCCAAGTTCTGCAACGTGGCATTTAGACATTGGCCACCCAAGTTAGGCCATGTGGCATTTAAACATTAGGCACTTAAATTATGCCATGTGGCTAAAACCTAAATGATCTAGGTTAAACTTAAGCTAGGCCTAAAACTAGGTACCTAACTAGGTTTAGGAACCTTAAACCTTAAACCTAAATAATTAGGCCAAAACCTAAAGCTAGGCTACTAAACTAGGCCTAGATATAGGCTACCTAGGTAGGTAGGTAAGTAGCATCCTATTTAGTTTTTGCTCACAAACCTTTTATATTGGCTCATAACAAATAATATTTGCACTTTGAGTCTATTTAGTGCATGTTTTGTGTGTAGACTACTACTTTTTCATCTAGTTATAAGTTTACAAAATTCAATTTGTTGACAAAGGATAAATTTACAAAAGTATCCAACTTTGACCATTATTATATTTTTCATACTTTGTCCAAATGAAAATAAATAAATTTCATTTTTAAATATTTTTCCAAGATCTACATCTATGAAAGTTGAAAACCAAAATGTCAAGTAATTTGCCTGAAAATGCATTTGAATTTTCACTATTTCATACATTTGAACGACAATGATATCTTGAAGATTTTTTTCTTTTCTTTTTCATAAAATAATTTGTAAATAAAAATATTTAAAATCAACATGGTTTTTTTGGTGTGTGTGTGTGTGTGTGTGTGTATTTTCCCACCTTTCAAAAATATAACGAATCAATAAAAATTGTATAAATGTTTTTTTTGTAGTTATAAAAAATATTTTTAAATAAAATATGTTATTTATGAGACATATAATATTATTTACAACATTTTTTATTGTTATAAAATTTATTTTTAATGTCATAGTTATTAATTTACATACATGTTTTTTTGTTTCATAATTTTTATCAAATGTTATTTTGAGTAGTAAGTTTTTATCTTATTTTTAATGTTCTTTTTAGTTCATTAAATGTGATTTAATATAAATTTCTGCAAATTTCCAAAGTTGTATGACCAAATACTTGGATAAATGAATAAAGATCAAATTTTATATTATTTGTTACCCATCACATGGAAACATGAAAAAAAATGCCATTTTGGGGCATGTGGATTTTTAAAATAAAAATTTAGATATCATTAATAATAATATATTTCATTATTTAATGTAAAAAAAATCAAAGAAGATATTCGTTTAAATAAACCTTTGTGCAAGAGTCCCAATTTGAATGTTTTAATTATATTATAGGCATCAATTTTTATTTAATTTTATGGTTTCAAAAACTTTAACATTGTTTTCCATTTTTTGGGAATCTTTTTGAAAAAAAATTTGCTGCTAATTTTTTTTAATCACAATCCATAAATTCACATTAAATAATTAGTGAATTTAAGGAAACTTTTCTAAAAATTATAAAATATTAATCATTTATTTGTGCATTAATTATGTGTTTGATCATCTACAAACTTATAATATGTTTATTAAGTATATACATATGTCTACCTTCTAGTTTTTTTCCCTTTTAATTCACAAATTTGTAATGTTTCAAATGAAATATTATTAAATAATCATATGATGTTCATGAAGAAGATTTTTAGTCACATAATCCTTTCCATGAAGACTTTTAGTCATGTAGTCATATCAAGGGTTATAAGAATACAACTAGGCACAAAAACATGGCATATACAATTGTATAACTAGAAAATGGTCAATAGCCATATTTGTCTCAATATAAATGTTAAGTTTTGGAATAGTGGTATATGTAGGGTATAGGCAAGGTAGGGCAAGGTATTTAGGTAATGTAGATTATATGTAGGGCTAGGTATGTAGATGTTATGTACATATAAATTAAATACATGTAGCCTAAGTATGTACAAATTAGGTGTGTATAAGTTAGGTTATATTTAGGTTAACTATGTGTAATTAAATGGGCTTAACCTACTTTAATGTAAATATAAATCATTATATACCTAGTTATGTACATAAGAAATCGTATACTAATATTTTGCCTTGGTACATAAGCTATAATATACTTACCTTATATGTATAAATTATGATATACCTAACCTCATTATAGGTTATAATAGACATACTTTAAATACATATCTTATTCTACCTAACCTAAGTATAAATTGATTACCTTAACCTAGGTAAAACTTAACTATATTACCTACCTACCTACCTACCTTGTAAAGTGGTTAACCTTGTGCACAATGCCTGGAGTGACCACTAGGAAAAACTACCCAAGTGGTTTGAAAAGGTGAAATGGAAAATTTTCAACCATGCATGAAGGCATTTTGGGTAGAAAATTCTTAAACCACCATTGCCTCCCATTGCATGACCACTTTGGTGAATTTCTAGTGGGATTTGCCCACTCAACAAAATCATGAGTGGTTTGTGTCATGTGAAGACCACTTAAAGTTGAATTGGGTGGTTGGCTATAATGGTTTGTGCACATGTTTTATAGTAGTGATGGTGTGCAAAAATAAAATAACATGATTATATTTATCGGATAACATTATTTGTCACAATTGAAGGGGGTGTTCAAATGGTCAAGGAGTTGGTGTACTATCTTTGAAAAGGTGTGGAGTTCAATTCCTTTGAATGATATTGACCTATGTGATTATAGTCTAATTGAACATGTTGTATTTGACATGGCATATATTATTGTGTACATGTGACAACCATAAGTAGAGAAAATATATGATTTTTAATGATAATAATAACTTTTAAATTGATGACATCCATAAACTCCATGTCCAACACAACAAGTTTGAGTTGACAATGCAATCGTGTAATCACTAATGTCTTATATGATTATGAACATAGTCATGGTTCTAGTTAAGATCCATATTTTTGTCATAGTGTTGTTATTCTTCATATTTATTCAAAGTCTATGGTTTCAAGTGGTTCATATTGATGTATGTAATTCAAATTATTATTGTTTCAATATTTTTGTAAATGACATAAAAGGCACAATAACATGTCCCTTTTCATGCCCATGTTATATAGTAAAATCAAAATTGAGATTGACATAAATAATGATGAACTATTGGAATTCATATGGAAACATATGAGGGAAATGGAAAGAGGAAGGGAGAGGGGATAATATTAAATTGTTAAATCTCCATCTCCTTTACCATTATTTTCCCCTCTTTCTTGTGTTTTGAAAACAAAGTTTTAATTAAAGTTTAAATGTTTATTTAACTATTTAAAAACATTATTTATATCTAGATAGTTTTTACTAGCCATGGGGTTCTTGTAAGTGATGATGATGATGATGATATATATATATATTCTAGCCAAATTTGAACCTTATGTAAAGTTGTAACTTGATTATATGTAGATAGGAATATGTAAAGTCGGGGATGGGGAGTTGAATACCCCAAAAAGGACGTGGTCAAATGTGGCCAATTGTGCAGGGTTGATAACACCAATTTCATTTGTTTGTATTGAAACAACAACGCTCAATAGGCAACAACACATAATGAATCGACCGTACCATATTGATTCGACACAAATTACCAAAACTTTACGAAACACATTACCTTTTGAAAAGATAAACAGAGACGAACTTGAAAAATACCAAGGTGTTTCAGCAAATTTTTCTTGCATCCCTTCATAATCAGATAGATTGAATGATTGTTTTTTTTTGTACTGCAATCCTAATAGAGGTTCTGTAGCACCAAGTTTTGTTGTTTCTTCCTTGTCTAATGATTTTCCTTTCCCCTTTGAAATCTTTTCCTTCATTGGCATTATTGTAGATGGTTTTGTTAATTCTTCCTTAACATAGTTGATGGTTTCAGAAGAGTAGTTTAGGTCTTCCACTAAAGTTAATATTGCTGTTTGAAGAGTTGTGTTGTTTAATCCATTTTCTTGGATTGAATTTAAATTTCTCGAATATCCTGCTCCAACAAGTGTTCGTGATGCAGCTTGATTGGAATGTTCTTGAAGCATATTGGTTTTTAATGGTTGCCATCGTATGCCAAGCATATTACTAAGGCTTCTCCTTCGTAGCTTTCCTTTTTCTAATTTGAAATTCGATTCTGGAACGTGTGTACTCAAATGACGAGATCTAGTCATGGAAGAGCCACTAAGATAATTGAGTTTTTCATTTGATTCTTTTGCATGTCCAAATTATTTGGAATGTGATGGCATTCATGCACAACAAGGATAGAGAATCATTAAGTCATGCCCATGATATTGTTATAAAATGTTATAAAATGATCTATTAGTGGAAAATACAAAACAATATATGCTTAAAGAAGCCATTAATAAAAATATCCAACCACTTTTGATATGCCCCTTTCTTAAATGCAACATTTCAAGTCATGCAATTATGTTTTATGTTATTATAATATTTGATGAGTAGCATACTAATCAATGTTTCAACTTATGGAACAATGTTACAATTGAACATTAAAAATTACGCATTATATTGAACATGCTTGTTGTTCTTGGGTTTTTATCATACTCAAGAATTCTTCTTTGGAAATCATTGTTGATTTTGCCAATCTTGTTTCCATACTAGGAGTTTCCATATCTGTGAGCTCTAAAATGGTATTGTGTTCAATAACTTTTGGCTTGTTTAGCTCTTCTAGTGTAGACTTATCCAATTGTTTTAATGTTTGTGTTTGTTGTGCCACATCTGAAATGTCAATATTGGTTTCAAATGGCATCAATGAACCACTTGTAATTGGAATGTTGACATGTTTCACTTTCATGGCATTAGGAGCAATTGTACTAAGACTTTTAGACAAGTTTCTCATGATAACTTGTGTTCCCTCCATGGCACTAATTAACCAATCTCCACCTCTTGTTGATGAAATCCGTTGATGTTGTGTTTGCATATATTTTATATATTGATGCTACATGTAATGCAAATTAAATTAATTATATTTATTTTAAAAAAAATTATATCATTTCAAAATAAGCCAATTTATGTGTCATTTTGTTGCATTTGAAAATCTATAAATTTTTGACACATGGTGCAAATTCAAAGCAACAAAATTATTAATTGAAACAAATCAATTATATTGATGACATAATTTTGCTTTAATTGAAAATTTAAAAAATATGTGGATGTAAATGCACATACCTTTTGAATTAATTTTTTTCTATTATCTGTAAATTCAATGTTTTCAAGTATGATTGCAATGACAAGGTCAATAATAATGTATGCAGTAAGGATGTAATAAAAAACAAACAAATATGGTGATATCCACCTGTTACATGATCATGTTTTTAGTTCATACATTTATTGAATGACTTTTATTTTTCGATAGTGAACATCAAACAACTTCTTACATACTAAAAATATATACATCTAAAAGTTGTAATCATCATATGGAGGAATGTGCAAAGTTTTGTTTCCTTAAGTGATCATGCTACAAACAATTGTATGAATTGCATGGGATATTGATGGATAAATCTCAAACCTATGAGTTATTTCAGGTCGCATAACGTTCCACATTTGATCAACCCAACTTTCACTAGTGGTGATAGTAAACCAAGTTAACATTGATGATAAAAACGTATCATAATTTTCCCTTGGGTAACCTTCAGGAAAATTTTGGAATTCACCTCCATATAATTGCATGCCAATTATTCCATAAATGATCAATATCACAATGAAAAAGAATAGTAAACTCCCTAAATCTTTGAGGCTTTTGATGCATATTGGCTGCACATGTTCATGTACACATGATAATAACTTAAAACCTTTGGGGGAAAAAATTACACCAAATAAAAGTTATTTTTCCATGAATGTGATGTTAATTTCAAATAACAAATTTAATGATATTCTAGTACATGAAAATCACATTAGTGGAATATTAAACAAGATGTATCAAACTTAAATTACAATGTTATTTTGTACTTAAAATATAAACAAAGGTCACTATATAATGTAGAAACATCCTTTATACATTTATGTATTCATATCACATTTTTTTTTATAGAACAATGTTAGATATAATGTATAACTACTAATTTAATGGTGGCTATGACTCAAAACAATTTCCATTCCAACAAGTTTTGATCGATGTATGACAAAAGTCATTTAGAAGTTTAACAAAAAGTTACATTTTCCAAATATTTGTACAAGGTCAACAGTCATTCAACTTGTGAAATCATGAGTACAAATTTCAAAATCCCTATTAAATTATCCCTATATATAGGTTGTTAACACTACAATCAAAGAATGCCCATGCTTAGAAATGAGGCAATGATCCAAAGGAAGAAGACACATTCACAAGTGGAACTTGAAATTTCATGCCATTAATATTGTAAAATTCATAGTCCTTGTTAAGATGAATGTACCAATTATAAAACATGAAAGGATTACATGTTCTGACACAAAGTTTCCTAATTTGAAGGACTTCATTATTTAGATGGATGCTCCAATTTTGTTCAACTAAATGATACAATTATTTGGGTTGAATGACACATTGGGATTAATCAACCAAGGAGCTCATTAGGGCAACTAGGTAGAACACACCTTTCAAAGGGAAAATTATTTTGGCTCAATCATGCCTCTTAGATATAATAAATTGAGATGAAGGATTCCAAATGTGGGGTTCCATATTTAATTTAAGTGAAATGGACATGCATTAATTTGAAGTGTTTCACTACAACCTATATTGTTGGATAACTTTTTACTTTATAGCACAATTTACTTATTATCATATTAACACCCAAAAAGTGCATGTGAATTTTTGATTATTTTACTTTATTGTTCAAATTACACCACATTATACCCAACTATCAACTTTAAAATGTGAATCATTTTAATAACTAAATTAATTGTGCCCATATTTGAAGAACAATATTTACATATAACCACATATGTATCACTCACCAATGGTAATGGCGAATCCATTGAAGCAATCTTCACATTGGGATGGTGGAACCATCTCAACAATCTCACAACTGAAATGTTTGGAAACTTCTTTGAAATTAATCCAATAAATGATATAACCACCACAATGATGTCCAATACATTCATAACTGTTCCAAAATGTTTTTATTACAAGATAATCAAGCTTTTAGTAACCACTCCAACAAAGCCCCATGCATTTTTATTATTATTTTTGAATTCACTCAAAAATTCAAATATGTTTGAAAAAAATTAATGGAAATATAAATATGTATTGAACTTCATAACCTCTTTGTTGATATTTGGATGAACATTTCAAGCTATGTTCTTCATAAATTAAACCTCAAACCTTTCATATAGTTAATATTTTGATGCACATGTATAAAATTGAAATAATATACCATCAAAGTTGATTGTCATTCAAAAAAACTTACTATCATTGGTATAGGCATTAAATCCATGAGCCATAATACGTAAAGTCATCTCCACCCCAAATGCTATAAGCATGAAGAATTCCAACACGTCTGCTAATATATAAGTTTTCAAACATGACATTTTATCCAATTTTCATAAATTTAGGTATGATTTATGAAGAAAAAATTAAACTTGGTATCATATTTTACCTTATGTCATTTTTACAATGTGCAAATTCATTGGTCAATAAAAACATTATCTATTGGAAAAAAGTTAAAATTGGCATTTAGGATACAAAGTTGCAAAGTTAGACTTGTTGACATATCTGCTTTATAATTACAAAGGATGACAAAATTGATACTAATACATGATAGTTCATAATATCTAAAGAATTGACTTTTGACAATGCCTTGAATTGTCTCATTCAATTTTTGGCTTGCATAACGTGCATTTTGAGACATGTTACGTTGAAAGGTTTCAGTTCGACTTAAAGAACGACTAAGGTTTTTCCTAAGTTGATTTTTTTTTATCTGTTCAGATGACAATCCATATTCATTTTCTTCATCATCAACATCATATTCATCATCCACTTCTTGTGAATTAAATGACATTCCTTTCTTAAATGATCTTTTGAAAGAAAGAACATTTTGAAAAGAGTGTGTGAATTTCATGGTATTTTGTTTCACAAATCTTATCACACGTTGTTCATATAACATAATTCGATGCTTAATGGTTTCTAACAATGTTAATTTTGCATCATCGGTGTGAATAACATTTTTGAGAAGGTTGGCCAACACAATGGCATTGTGGAAAGAAAATTTCTTTTCATGTTTATGTCGTTTCAAAAGTATCTGCAACATGTAAAATGTTGTTAGAAATATTATGATAACTATATATACCATTTTGATAACTTTCAACTCACTATTTTTCTAAGTCAATTAGCAAAATGTATTATCAATGGGTAAATGATGAGAAATAAACTTTTAATTTGTTTCCAAAGAAATTCACTTTGTATTCTATGGTGGTTAACATGTTTGCATTTAAATACATAATTTTTCCTATCCCCATTTTCTTAATTGGGCGAAAAGGATCACAAACAAATGTTTCATTATGCACATGATTTTGTGGAATTTATGATGGATACACATTCATATGAATAACTCCGTAGTGTCCAATACTGTGCATAATTGTAAAAATCATTTTTTCCTAGATGTTGTGATGATATGTATGACCCCAATTTTCTTTTTTTTTCCATAAAATTTGTAAATGTTTTGGAACATGTTTTTATTGAAGGTGAATCAAATGGAAAGAATTCATAATTATCCAATTCCCTTATATGGAATATTGTTCAAATTTAAGGAAAGGAAAACCTATCAAATTGAACATATAAATATATCTATATACAATGCATAATCGCTAAAGTAATAATTATAATTTAAGCATTTGTGTTTTGAAAAGGTTTGTTGTCTTCATGAGGTTTGAGCAACTATTGGCCTATCACAAAGTCAAAACATGGTGATGTGGATAAATTATGACACACAACCCTATACAAGTGTTTATTTTTATATTGTGTCATATTATCAATCAACATTGTCCTAGTAGTGTACATTATAGGCAAACCTGATGTTCATGTCGCACACGAAGGAAAACACCACTAATTGCAGCAACACAAATGTTCACTGAAAAATAACTCCCAATGACAATCAAAAGGATGAAATATATTCCTGGCACAAAATAAAATCAAAGTTTAAACAAGAAATCTTTCAAATTCATACAAAAAAGTTGCATTTTGTACATTATTTAATAACTAACAAAATCAAACATGTTAATCAAATATAATGACCAAAAAGAACTATATGGTGGGAAATGCAACCATATCACACATACAATTTTAATTGCAAAGAAATTTGTTGTTTTTGGAGCTTTGGTATGTTCAACCATTCACAAATAGTCCTATTTCAAGTTTTGTGGGAATATTTTTTTTCTAACGCCAACAATGATTTCAACTAATATTATAAAGGGGATCATGGGTGTTGGTAAGTTGTTCGTTATCTTATTCTAAAAAGTTATGTTTTATGTGATTGTTATATTAAACTATTTTTTTCTTAATATTTTTTTTCAAAATAGTATTAGAATTGGCATTGCATGTAAATATATTGTGTGCTTGAACGTCAAACATGATCACTAGCCAACATAACCACATCTCAGAGAAATATAACATTTAGATTGTAAAATTTTGAAATTTTCATCACAAATTGAATACAAATGTAGCTTTTAAAAATATCAAATTCAAGGTAAAACCAATATTTTTGTATTAGGTTCTTCAAGCCCTAATTAAATTTAAAGACACATGTTATTGGAATGTAAACCAAGACATTAATTGATAGACTTAAAAAAAAAGATATATGCAATGTATCCACCATGATTTTAGCATAACCTTCTTTATGTAATTGTGCTAGGAACTAAATGGTTTAGGTTATTAAGCGTCAAATCTGAATATGTACGTGCAAGATTGCCCCCTGCATCAGCAATGTTATACATAACCAAAGACCATCCTTCAATTGTGATGACCTATTATTACAAAGTATATCACATGTTAGTTTTCCAACTACACAAGACATACTTGAATGTGTTTTTCACGTTCCAAAATTTTGACTTTCATCTAATGTTTGATATATTAATATTTGCATTGTTGAAAATCAACTTTGGTTACAAAACCAACTAATTCAATTACAATGCTAATTTTTTTTATTGCTTTGGGTTAAAGTTATGATATACAAATTTCCAATTTAAGATGTTATTGGCTTAAGGCCAATGTCCTTTGGTTGCATCATGATGGGAAGTAATTTGGAGTTGATTCAATTTGTGTCATTTTCATAGGAATGTTAATTATTATGCTATTGACATTGTGTGTTCTCCAACTTGTAGTGTTTATGATTGATTGTACTTGATTCAATGCAAAGAAATCACACAAATGTTGGCTTTGACCAATTAATCTTTTTTTATTCATATCCATCAAGTAGCTTTTAGTAAACTCAATATGTTGAATGTCAATTTCAAATGTTACATTCATGTTGTTATGATTGAACTTGGCTTGCAATTTTCTTTGAATATCATGTCCAAAACAAGATCAATTAAAAGATATTTTGAAATACATTAAACCAATTTTATAAATACTAAATATATGTAAAATGAAAAAATATTATGATCAAGAAAATTAAGGTTGTCTTGTTAAATTTTTTGAAATTATTTTGCATCTTATATAATATGAATAATGATATGCCTCAAAAATTGCACAAGTTTGTAATTGTTCCATAGTTGTCATAATTTGAATGATGCATATAAATGTTGGATAAGGTTGTTCAATATAAGATGCATATTAACAAACCTGAAATATAGTCAAAATAGCATATGCAAAGTTATCAAAATTTGTTGCTCCCCAATTTGGGTTACCAAAAGTCTACAATTATCAAATAAAGAGAGTATTAATGCATGGTATACTTGACACTGATTAAGTTATCCAACTTATAGTTTAAATTTGTGACTACCTAAAAAGTTTTTCAACCCATATTATGTTGATAAAATTTCATTGAGGGAAAATGCAATAATTTAGAGTTATGTTTTCTATTTAATGTAAAAATAACCAAGTTACATTAAATCCATTAAATGAACCAAATTTTTTGTCACTCATTACAACTAATGAACTTGATCATGAAATCCTCCTCCCTATTTTGTAAGTATTGTCTCCTTTGAAATGTGGGCTTTAGTTGTTTTATCAATGTTAAGTTGCAAGGTCACCAATATTCCCAAGATGACTTCTAGCCTAAAACTTTTGAGAACTCAAAATCCATGTGGGTTCAATTTGCTCCCAATAATTAGGTTGCAATTTATTTGAACCAAGCACACATAATTCATCCCTAATAAGATCACTGTGTCTTTTTATATATCTTTTTATATATTTATCAAATTCAAATCTCTTTTCATTCCTTGAATCATAATCTATGCCAAGTACAATATGACTAGATATTATATAGTATAATATGTAAATTATCGGTTCACAACCTTTCTTTACTCACAAAATTTTGCCCAAAAAAATGTTTTTTTGTGTGAAAATGAAGTGACTTTGAAAGCATCCTTGTTGTGTGAGGGTTCTTGTTTACCAAATATAAAATTAAAGGATGAGGATGCACATGAATAACATGCAATCATTTTTCCATAACCATACCAATTATTTTTTAAATCATGTTAATTTGAATAAGATTTTTACCAAATTACAGTTTTGAAGCCCTGGTGATTGTTCCCAAGTCGTAGAATCATTATCACAAGATTTTTCAACACCATTGACACCACAAAATTCATTAAGATATGATGGTTGGTTATCTGTTCTTCGTGCACACCTTTGCAAAAGACCAAATCAATTATGATAACACTAGATGGATTATTTGTGTAAAAATAACATTTAAAAAGTTTATATTGTATTGGTATATTGTGTGCATGTATGATAAGATGCATGAAAGATTAATTAATTATGTATAGATGCTTTCAAAATCAATGGAGTTTGGCAATTTAATGTCTGATATTTTTATTGAAAATATATTATAATTGGGAAAAAAATCAATTTCAACATTAACTCAAATTATTCACCTTGCTTTCAATAGACCACCAAAAGTATGAACACCCACAAGTGCATAGAATGCAACGATGATTGCAATAAAAAGAAGGACATTGGCTAAAGGAGCAAAAGACCCTTGGATTGCATCCATAATAGCCTACAAGAACAAAATGTACACAATAATATATATGTTATAAACTTAACAAGAATTTTAAAAGAAGAAATATTAAATACATGATATCAATAATTATCATGCATGTGGATTCTTGCAAGAAATAATATACGTCTTGAAACTATAGGATGTTTACAAATTAGAATATCATCAATTTAGATTTTTAAAATTTATTTCTTAGTTGAAAGTGACATGATCTTTTATAATATGAGCTTGATTGCATTGATGTTTTAAATTATCATAGGGTATATGGATGATGGACACCATTCAACTCAAGATAGTGGTTTCATGATCTTCATTAATGTAAAACAATTATTTTGTAAAAGTGTATGATAAATACAATAGTTCAAGTTTGAACATTTCAATTCTTTTTTTCTTATAGGTTCCTTACAATGACATTTGTGATAAATGCAAATTTACGTAATGCTAGCAAGGCTCGAAATGTTCGAAAAATTGCAAAGCGAAAAAACCCATCTTCACCATAACTTCGTTTATAAATGTGGACCCTATGAAAAAACCCATTAAAAAATGAGTTAAATTTTTTATTCATTGGACAAAACAACACAAGGTTGAAAAGTTTGCATGTAGGATCATAGGTGTTCCATATAAGTTGTGGTTCCACCAATTTAGGTATGTGTTTTGTGATTCTTTTGCAACCCAAGTTTCAAAAATCTAAAAGCAATATGATAAGTTTAATACCAAGAATCGATGACAATAATGAAATCAAGCTTATTGTAGTTGTTTTGTAGATATGAAGTAGGTCCTTTAACAAAACCCAAGATGACAATTCTTACAAGACACTCCATTCTGAAATCAACATTAGCGTATTCAAAATCAAGATCATGAGCATGAAGTTTGACTTAAACATTTATCAACATGTCTTAAGATAACAATATGAAATAAATTTAGAATACAATCATATAAACTTAAGGTCACAAAAAGATGTTATTTATGTCATCTATTGTTTTTTATGTCTTCAATGATCCATTTTCAATTATGGTGCTCCCTAGAAATGTTACATGATGAAAAGAAATAAAAATTGGGATTCTTACGTGTAGATTAATGTGATTACGATGTCTACTACATTGAGGATATTTTTGTCCACAATTATTCCTTTTTGTGTACTTATGAGAATAAGTACAAGCAAATGGCAAATTATTATTAAACATAAAACATACTCAACCTTTCTGCATGTAAGTAAAGGAAATCATGTATCAAAATTATTTTACATAAAAAGAACATCAAGGTGTTGGTTACGTACTTTGCAACAATGTACATATGTTTTGAAATGATTGTATTAATATGAACATGTTATATTAATGGGTTGAATAATCTAGAAGCTATAAATGGAAAAATATTTTATTTGATGGACTTATTTATATGTTGTTCAATAATATTTCATCCTTGTTCTAAAAGTTTGAAAGAAAAGAAAAGAAAATAACATTATGATGCAAAACAAAGGGATTATGATTGTGAATATTCATATCCAACTTGTATGGCTAAGTTGATAAATGTTAATGCTAACTTCTCATGCCATGCACATATATTGCAAGGGCTAGTGAAATTAAGATAAATATGATAAAATTTGAATGGTTAGACAAATGAATATATTTATAGATTTCAAACTCATAACTTCACAAAACTTATATGTGTTCAACCATTTTATGATATGAAACCTTTTGAAAATTGTATTATTTGAGGAAAAAATTAAATTGTAATCTAATAATGGACTTCTTTTTTTCCAAAATTAACTTTTGACATAGTGGTGCAAAACTTATTATGTATGTAGATGTAAATTTATGAAAGGAAATTGGTTTATGTAAAAATTTACATAATCATTTATGACCATGTTAATTTTTCATATAATCTATGGACCAAACATGGTAGGATACTGACTATATACTTTTTTAAACAATAACTTTCGCATTGGGTGATCAACTTTGAAAAAACCTAGGGAAACCCCAGCCAAATCTGCTCCAGGCCCTAGGCTACTATGTTTTTCCCATCGTCGTAATACCTACAATCATTACATGAACATGAATTGTCCAAACTTCATAAATAATTTTAGTGAGTTATGAAATTCAATCTAATATAGGTTTTTTGCCAAAGATTATTTAAGGTTCTTGAATAAACTTGCTACTACATTAAATTACATCTATTTTGATAAAGTAAAAGAATTGCAAGATACAATATTTTATCAAAAGTACTCCTTGATAAGATACAGTTGAATAATGAAATTTTGGTATGCCATTGTCGATTGCAAGTTGATAGGTTTGACATTATTTTCAAAGCTATATTTTTTCCTTATAACTTGTTCATTACATTTATGTATTAACTCCACAAAAAATGTGTGAGCTACATTTTTGACATGATAAATGATTATGAACATGGAATTTGGAGGCCATTGATTCATTGTATGTGAATTCCCATGATCTAAGAATGTAACTAGTTAGTTGGTGAATCCATAATCTAATGAACATTAGTAATTTAACTAAAAACTTTGGAAAGAAAATTGATATCTTCATTTTCAAATTTAAACATTATATCCTTTTACATAATAACAAATATATTCATTAAGATCTTGATTAGTAGTCAAATTGTGTGAGTTGAACACATTTTTTCCATGAATGGAAAGTCACCATTATCATATAGAAATTTTAAATATTGAAAATTGTTTTTCCATTAGTCTAAATTTAGATGGACACAATTCTTCATTGTGTTAAAAACTTTACTCCATTCAAAAATAAATTAATTTTGAAGAACTAAATTAATAAACATTTATTTTGTTTGAACAAATCATGTAACAATCAATAAATAATGTTTAATAGTGTATTGTATTAAAGAGGCATACCAAAAGTTTTTTAATGGTCAAATATGCATTTTTCCATCGTTTAGCAGCAATAGTATCGTTAATTCCAATAAAAATACCACTATTTGCATTAGCAATTGCATTAAAGGCATTTTGTAACTTGGCTTGTTGCAATTCTGCATTGGATTCTAATTTCCCTTGTTCATCAACGATACCTTGATCTAATGAGTCCTCCCAAGTTGGATTCATTGTTGAAAAATTTGGATCATCCTCTGGATCTTGTGACCTATGTGCCCTCCAACATACAATGGTAATGACTTCATTAACAATCCATATATGTATAGATTATATTTCATTAACATTGACTTGATTGTACTTTGAACACATAGTTTTGCTTTAAGCCTCCCATAAAACACATATTTTTGTTTTAAGCCTTCCATAACTTAACCATTTGAACTCCTTTCTTATGTCCAACAATACATATAACCCAATTAAACAACTTGAATTATATATCAAACTCTATACAAACTATGAACATTGCCACCCTATTCCTTATAATTAAAGTTTACATGGAGTTGTCATGATTAATAACCTTTTTCTTTACATTGTAAGAATGGCATGTAGTTCTTCCATCTTTGAAGGCAATTTCAATATTATCTTTGGATGATGCCACTAGTTATCCAATGTTGTTTTCATCTAAGTATAATGTTTGTCTTGGAAGTTCATTTGAAATTCATTGTGGAAAATTGGATACAACTATAGGCTATTATATGGATATATAACAAATTGGGGAAACAACATGTATATTGTCATTTCCATGTTTTTAAATGGTTTTTCAAGTTAAAGGGAAAAGGGTTTCGTTTTGGAATTGGTTATTTTGATCTTCATAATAGAAGTAACATGGTTACCCAACCCTTTATCAATGTTTGACACCCCAAGTACCAACGAGTTTTGATGATTAATTGATCAATGACCCCTTTTTAAATAAGTCGGTTATAATGCATAACGTTCAATGTGGATTTATGATGAATCAAACCCACAATCAATTATAGTGTAATCATTACGTATGTCCCAACCACATTATCTACTAATTCACAAAAATCCTAAGACCAATTTATGAGGCCAATGACTTAACATTGTTGATGATATTATTGCATGACATATTACATACTTTTCCAAGTTCAATGAAGAAGTATGCATAAAGTTTGATGCATGGTTCATTTCATGTAATTTGATAGCAAGTTGGAACTACAAACACCTTATTTCATACTATAAGATCAAATCAATCAATTTGAAGTCTTGGAAATTGAGGGCCACTTTATAGTGTTTGCTTCATTGAATTAATATTTAAGATACGTTGAATGTTACATAAAACACAACTATAGTGGCATCATTGGTAAAAATAATTAATTATTTAATGTCAATAATTATAGGGTTATAACCTTAGGTGAATATTAGGCAATTGTAATTCCCCAATTTGAAAAGGAATAAATAGGAATTATTTATTCATTACACTTTGCATTGTTTTGTGTTATGAATTTGAATCCAAGGGGATTAGGTTGTCACCTTGTGATTGATTCAATGGCTTCAATTGCAGTCAATGATATGCGACGTAAAAATCCTTCTTTATTTTCATTTCCACCAAAAATTGATAGATAAGGTGTTGAAGTTTCTTGTTCATCATCAACATCATCAATGAATGATGCCATTTGCAAATTTTGTTCTCTATTTAGCTCACCAAACATGGATGTTCTCCTTGAAGGCCCCTTTTTATCGATTCCAAGAATTTGATGAGTTTCCTCATTTGTTTCCAAACCTCTCCAATCTCTTGTATCAAAATCTTCTTTTACATTTGCAATGGTTGTAGGATCATGGAAAACTTCACTAACAATTGATGGTTCATCTATGATTGTTTCATGTAAACCATTGTAGGAGACATCATCAAAAGGCCGTTGAGAAGGGGTTTCACTATTTGTCATTTCCATGTTATCTCCAACATTGGGAGTGATCTTTTCATGGGTCAAGGTGTTCATATATTCGTCTTCTACATCAAGATTTGAAGGATGACCAACTTGATCATCATGCAAAGATGTTTCATCAATTAATGGAATAATACTAGTGTGAAGTGATGTTTGTGTTGCAATGAGAGTGGAAGGCCCACCTTCTTCATTTTCAATTGTTTGCATTTCAACTTGATTTAGGTTTTGAATCATTTCTTCAATTTTCAAGGATGGAACCAATTCTTTAGTGAAAATCAAAGTATCATCAATAATGTGCAGAGTAGGAAGATTTTCTTTTGCAAAATCAGAAGGTGTGTTTACCAAAATAGTAGGTGAAGTTACATTTTCTTCGATATTTTGGGGAAATATATTGCCAACTTCAACATTGGAAGGTCCAACTTCTTCAATTGTGATCATTTGATTTCCGAGGATAGATGACATTTCCTCTTTTTGTTCATCTTTATCCAAATTAACTTTTCCATTAGATCCAATGCTTGTTTCTTTAACAATTTGCACTTCTTTAATTGTGTTTAACACCATAGTATCTATATTGGGGAAAGAAGATTCACCTTCTTCAACCATGATCGTTTTGTCTTCAAGGGTTGACGATTGTTCATTATTTTGCTTACCCATGTCAACATTATCTTTTCCACTAGCTTCAATGCTAGTCTTTTCAACATTTTGCTCTTCTTTATTTGTGATTAATACCATATTATTTGTATTGGAAAAAGAAGATATGTCTTCATCAACCATGATCATTTTCTCCTCACTTATTTGTTTATCTTCAATGTTGGAAATATTTTCTTCCCCAATATCCTTAAGTTGATCATTTGTGTTCAATGCCATGTTTGGGCCCAAAAAAACCTTTTTAACACCTTCTTTGTTGCACTTGCACCAAAAGTTTGTGGTTTGTTCACCAAAAGCTTCCCTTGATCATTTGTTTGTCTATCACATTGTCACAAAGATTTCCCCATATTTGCTCCGAAATTTTTTTTAAACTTTCCTTCTCACTACTTTACCAAAAGGTTGATAATGTAATAATATCCAAAAGTTTTCCTTGATCACATTTTGTCTTTTGTTCACATCAAAAATAGGTTTAACACTTTTCTTTTTTAAACTAAATCTTTGACTTACATGTGTGGGTTTTGTAAGTTTAAATTGAAACCCCAAATACTTAAATTCCTCATTTGAACATTATGTATTTGTTTATCAATAAGACCTATTGAAATGAGGTAAATATGAAATGTATTTTAGGATCATGGAGTTTTTTATAATAAAACCTAATTGTTTATGCATGTCACAATGTGTAAACATAATTATTTTGTAAGCCATGAAGTAGATTGTGAAGTAAGGAGGTTTGCATTATCAATTATCATGATGTCTTTGCATTTAAAGTTCATATGTTAATGATATTACAATTGTAGAATATGTGGTTTCAAATGTTTTGTAAAGTGTGATTTGCAATCTTAAATGAAAGTTGTAACTTCAACGATGATTAGCAAGGAACTTGGGGACATTGAACCAAGGAAATGTGGAGAATTCCATGTGATCCTCATCTAATTTGATTCAACAAAAAAAATTCAATAGATAATGGATTCAACAAATTGATCAAACAAACCTTGAAGGTGTTAGTGGCAACATCAACCACCAACTTCTCACCAAGATGCACACATCAAACACCCAATTCAAATTTCAAGTACATTTCATTTAGCACACATGCACAATTGCATATTAATACACAAAATTGTGTACATAGGTAGGGTATTAGATTGTTGATTTTGCTTAGACATGGATTCACTAAAGGAAGAATGGATGTCCTAAAGTAGGGTGAAACAATGATTTGTCAAACATTTAATTTTTAATCATAATTTGGATTTAGTTACAAATTGACAATTCATAATCAATAGAAAGTTAATTACATTAAGTATTCATGGTTCATATGTTTTATGAATAATCTTGTTTAGCATATACATGATATAAATGTGATATAGTTGGGCAAAATCAATAACTGATGATTTTTTTTTAAAATGACAAGATTGTAATACCTAATTAAGCTAAATGTTACAATGAAATTACTGACCATTATCCCATGTGCATGCCAACCTTTTGGAGGCATGCTCTAACCAGAACTCCTTCATTATATTTACCACTTCATGGGTTTCTAGTTGACATCATTCATCAACACAAACATCCATCCAAGAAAGTGAGAATACAAGCAATTTGATGTTCAAGAGACAGTGGAAAAGGAGCTAATGATTTGACAAAATAGCCTCACTGCAACTACTCATTCACATTTTGTTCATTTTCTCAGATCACATAACAATAGCCTCACTACAACTATTCATTCACATATTGTTCATTTTCTTAGATCACATACAATTCATGTGATAACTATAAAGACACAAGCAAAACATCCCACACTTACATTGTCAACACTCACAGACAATTCTACCCATCATCTTGAATGCCATATGAAATCTTTGCTTCATTTTCCGACTAACAGGAACACTTCAGCATTGCATAAGAGTCTTAATTTGAGCTGTTGTTAATCTGAGGACTATCATAGAACCATCCCCAGTAAAGGAAAAATAATGTTAGTATCTTGGGAATCATCTGAATGTTATTGTGAAGGAAAAGTTGTATAACCTTAAAAGGTTACACAATGTTGAATCCGTTTCCAATATGGGTTTGCCAAAACTCTGTCGGGCTGCAATTTCCTCTTGGCTTTTATGTACAACCTTTGTCAGACTGCTATGGTTCACAGTGGTTGGTGGAAAATAAGAATCCATAGACAGTAAGCAGATGAGCAAGAAACAATAAGCTGCTGTAAATAAAGTATAGTCACCCCCAAATGTGAGATAAGTTACAATTGGGCTTAAATGGGCTACCATAAATCAAATAGGCCCCTCTCAACAATTTGCTCTACTCTTCTACACAACTGGATCTTTATCAGACCTTACATTGGGAACATATCTGTCCACAGGTGAATTGGTTCCAAATTGAAACTAAGGAGCATCATAGGTTTGCAGATTAGGGTCAGAATGCATGGTAAGGGTCTTAGCAGTTGCTTTTCAGAACTTTCAATGTTATGGAGTTTAAAAGATGCAAGTCTGTCCTTGTATATCATACTTACTGCCCTGGACTAGGTGAATATTGAGCTCCTTGCACCTGTGTTGGCTGCACTAATTTACTCTGCTTCTGGCACCAGATAATGTAGTCATCAACAATACCTTGGAGAAGCGCACCCTCCATTGCACCAATGATGCGATCAAGAATCTCATCCCCAACAGACATTGCAATATCCTCCGGGATCAAAGAAAAGGGCACAGGAAGATCAACCCCAAGGCTTAGGTTCGCAGAACCCACAAAGTTGCACATGTGGGGTACTTGCTTTGGGCCCATTGGCCCTGGCAACACCCCAAGCTCACCTTGTAGAGAGAAAAGCAGGTCTGGGATTTTAATGCTTTCTGGAAACCCTGTTGTATCCAGTCTCAGTTTATTTGAGAACAAGCGGAGCATCCCCTTTTCATAGGTCACCCTGCAGCATGACAACGAACTTGAATATAGCTTTGCACAGACCAACTTTTTAGGGTCAGAAGATTTTTTCAGGCAAAAGAACTGTCTGCAATTTTGCAGAGAAAATCCACAATAGCACTGTGAAGGTGGATGCTATGTTAGTACAGGCCCAATAAATACAAATATATCATGAATGAGTGCAGTCATAACCTTGTGAGTGTCACTAACAAAGTATCAGAGCATCACCTTGATCATGAATTGCACTGATGAGCTGCTCTTACTCCCCATTACTTCATGATCCCAGCAATAGGTGTACATAAGAATATATAATCTGATCAAAGTTTTGGGCAAACCTAATTCTAAAAGAATCTGCATCCTGAGTCTCTGTCAAGTTTCTGGAAGCAACCAGAGACTCAGTTTATGGTCTAAACTAGCACTAAAACAACATGGCTAACCAAAAAAGATGGCAATAAGTACCCTCATTCAAGCTGCAATGAGTTTTTGAGGGTAACATTCATTTCATTTTAGCTTGCCACTGTATGCACAAACAAAAAAACACTGCACATTTTGTCAACAAGGAAAAGAGGAATTCAAGAGGAAGGCTGGAGCATGCCAGGAAAGCAATTAGCATGGTCTGAATCTAGGGCTCACCTTAGTTCAACACAAGGTGTGGCTGACAAAGAGAAGAAAGTCACAGGCCGCAGGCGTGATTCCCATTTGGAATCCCCCAAATATTTGATCCGAGCTGAATCAGGAAATGTGACTCGCACCACTCTCTCTGTCTCCTTGAGGTAATTTGAAGCTGGCACTGACCTCTCCCGAAAAGGAATTTTCACCTCTCGTCTCGCCTTGAACTTTACTATATTTGCCCGCACTGGACCCCTTGCAAAGAGCTTGGCAGGTTTTGAATCTATAGACAAGAAATGATTTGTTCCAGGTACAAATAATCCTTTTGAAGAAGTGGATGCATAAAATTCATTCAAGGGAAAGCTTGTGAATTCTGAACTGCCAAGTTTCCTGGAAACCATTGAGGGAAAGGAAAGCCCTCCTGGTAAGCGTTGTGCCGGTCCTGCCATTTTTACCAACATGTTGTGACAATGGCTTTTTCAACCAATTGTCTGATTGCAGACCTCGCAGCTTTCAACACCATTGACTAACAAATATGTGATCTTCAGAAAACCCTGTAAGCACAGATGACTTGGGGAGGGTTTTAGAACATAAAACAAACCCTTCTGTTAAGGTCAGATTTTTGCCTGCATATGCTGATGCATGGAGAAGCACAGTTCTTCACAGAAAAACCGGCCAACAACATAGTTCTTCCACACAGGACTTGCAGATGTTTGAATTTCACCACAACAAAGTGCAATTTTCTCTGTCCAGATATGTCTAAACGATAGGCAGGTATTCCAATTTATTATGACATATCTTTATGTCCTCAAACATGTAGAATTCATCACAGCATCATCATAATTGCTAGTTCAAAGAAGCATGCACATGTCCCGGAAAAAAAGGGAATTCTCTGCATGCGAAGCCAAAAAACACACGAAACTGAAGAAGGACCGCAGAGAAGACCGAAAAGAAACGTACCAGCAGCTGCCGTCGGAGCTCTCTCCTTCTTCGTGAGGATGATAACTTCTTCAAGATGCCCAAAAAGGAGCCAAAAAAAGATCTTCACGAATCTTGCAAATCCAGCACATTTTTTCCACTTCCCTTGAACTCCGACTTTTGAAAAACAATTTACACGTGACCAAAAACAAAATAAACCACACCACAATCTCTTTCCTCAGTTGCAGGGATTCTCTCTCCGCCACACACACACTCACTCTCTCTCTCTCTCTCTCTCTCTCTCTCTTCCTTCGATCTTCTCTCCCATGGGGGTTGGAGGAGATGATCTCTGGAACCCTAAACTTGTCTCTTTCTTATCCAGACAAGAAAATCTCCTCATGCACATTTCTTCATCCATAAGGAGACCCCCTAGCAACTCATAATCTGACGTTTCTCTCCTTGGACTTCCCTTGCGGGGTCGGAATTGTCTGGAACCCTAGACTCGTTAAGAACACGACAAACGCTCCTCATGGATGTCTTACATCCATAAGGACGCCCCTATCTGTTGATAATCTAACCTTTCCTCATTGCCTAAACCCTAAATTATGGGCCGCAACAGAGCCTCCAGGAGGAAAACCATTGACAACATTTGCTCCTGCAGTGAAATCTTACAATCTGACAGTGCACTTGTCCTCTCATTGAAGAGATTCAAGCAACAGAAATTCCATAAGCAGCTTGCCACAAGCTTTTACTTTGTTTTCTTTTTCCCTCCCGCACTTAGGTTTTCCAGAAGAAGCTCAATGCTTGTTGTCATCTCAAAAGACACTCAAGTGGCTGCTACATGAATCCAAGAAGAGGTTGTCAAAGTTGTTGTTGCACCTGCAGTCAAAAGGTACTCCAAAGCTTGTGCCTCATTAAATACCTGTTCTCAATGAAAGAGACTCAAGTAGCTGGAATAGGAGGACCTTGTCAAAGTTCAGGTGCTGTTACTGATCTAAGATCTTTGAGGAATACTGTACCTGATGCTTGATTTTACAGAAGAGATCCACACAGAAGAAGAAGAAACAGAAGCAGAAGCAGAATGGCCAACTTGGGTTGCCACAAAGATCTCTAAGCTGATGCATTCACTATGAATGTGCAAATTGATGTTGAAAATGGTACTTGCATTTTGTGCTACTTCTTTTAGGTTTTATGCATCTATTCTCCACTCATCATCAATCAATCTGAGTTTGGCTACCAAACAAGCATAACCATGAGATTGTGGGATTACCTTCAGTTACTAGAGTAAGACATACTTGAAGGACCCAGCAAAATAATTTGTAAGCAATTGAATGTGTTTGCTTTTACTAGTATGGTGGGTGGTTCAAACACAATTGGTTGTCCCTTGTGACAGATTGGTCAAACTGAAGCATGGAAGCAAAAGGGTACATATATGCATGACAATCCACTGCTTCAAGACAAATGACAGTCCATTTACATTGTGAGTTTGCACTGTAAATATTGACCTTTTACTTGAATAAAATTTGGTTTCCTTTTCCCCATTCTATATATACATATGTGTATACATAATAAAACTGTATGCTTATGCTTCACAAACAATAATCATTGAACATGTAAACCATGATTAACTTGTAGTTAAAGATGCATTGTCACATTGCAACCTAAGTCTGAAATAGGACCCAACAGCAACTGTTCCACAACTAATCACTTTGCCCTAACCTAAGGTCTGCACTCTTTGCATTAGCAAGTCCAAATATATGCTCCAATTTCATGCATGGTTGGATTTGTATGGTGCCACACCCAAACATGTACAAGTTTCCAAAGTTTCATGTATACTAGGATGCAACTTGTTCAATTAGTATTGGGTTTGCAGTGAGCACTTTGGTGGGATGTTGGTTGTTGATTCCTCCACCAAACCCTTCAAATGCATGTGCATCATTTGATTGCTCAATTGCTATGTTGTCACAAAGTATTTGTTGATTTGTTCTCTCTTTATGAAACTTTGTTGCATGAGTAAATTGTTGAATTGACAATGTTTTGTGTGGGATGTGGAAATTGTTATTGAAGTTGCAATGTTCAGTTTCTGATTGTCAATTCTTGCACAAATTCTGAGGCATTTGGAACAACATTCAACTTTTTCTAGAATGCAACATCATGAACAAACATGAATTAAGGGGAGTGCTAAATTATTCATCAAATAAAAGAATTCCAACCCATGAAATGAATTGAGCATCTTTGCTTGTTTACCATCTAGATTGCATGGATTGCATATGAGTTTTAAAATTCCACTTTGTGATGTATACTTGCATGTTCCTTATGATAGGATTCTATGATATAGTTGACATATTGTATCAAATTGGATCCCGAAAACTTTGAACCAAATTATTTCATTATGTGAGGTGAGAAAGCTTTACCAATTTAAGATGTTATCTAAAAGATTTGAGAGGAAAGTTCATAATTTGGCTCTTCAAATCAAACTTGTGAAAATAAGATCCATGGTGTTTAACTTGTTTGTGTACGTAACACAATAAAAAAACATGTGTTGTAACATTGTGTCAAGAAACCTAAAACGTAAGATTGTCAAAAGATCACTTTAGAACATTAGTGATCAAGAAAAGATCTTGATGAATATTGCAAATTTTGGTGGAAGATAGGAAAGGTGTTATACATCCACTTTTTGAAGTTTGGTGCAATTATGTCAATACAAAAGGATGAACAAATTCAAGTTGGTGAAGAGCTTGGGGGATCCAGTGGAGAAATTGTTCCTGATGTTGTGAAGATACAAACTGATGAAGATATAACATTTATAAACCCTAAGACCAAAATGATCATGAGTGAAGGTGGACCTTCTCTTCCCAATGCAATTGTGTCAATACAAAAGGATGATGATATTCAAATAGGTGAAGAGCTTAGGGAATCTAGTGCAGAAAATGTTTGGGATGTTGTGGAGACACAAACCAATGAAGATGTAACTTTTCTAGATCCTAAGATCAAAATGATCATGGGCAAAGAAGTTAGACCGTCTTTTCCCCATGCAAGTGCGTCAATACACAAGAATGAAGAGATTCAAATAGGTGAAGACCTTAAGGAAGGTAGTGAAAAAATGTTTTTGATGTGGTGGAGACACAAACCAATGAAGACCTAACATTTCAAAACCCTAATATCAAAATGATCACAGGTGAAGAAGTTGAACCTTTTCTTCCTAATACAAGTACATCAATACAAAGGAATGAAGAGCTTCAAATAGGTGAAGAGCTTAAGGAAGCCAGTGGAGAAAATGTTCATGATGTTGTAGATATACGAACCAATGAAAATATATCATTTCTAGACCTTGAAAACAAATCAATCATTGATGAAGAAATTGGACTTGCTCTTCCTATTACAAATATTATATTATTAGACAAGAATACACAAAATGTTGAAAATGTTCATATTGAAGCTATTGGGGGACACATTAATGTTGAAAAAGATGGACAAATTAATGAAACATCTTCAATCTTCAAAGACAACATGATTGTTGTTGAGGAAGTTGAATCGTCCATCCTTGATAATACTAACTTGGTTCCCCATGTGATTGAAGAACATGCGTTACACACCCAATTCGATTATAATAATAAAAAGCCTTCTACTCTTAATGATGTTGATGATCCTTTAGTTTCAACTCAAGAAATAATATCTTCCAAGAAAATAGAAACAATGCCCCAAAATTCAAGTCAAGTTGAAATGGATACAATGCAAAAGGAAGAACTTTCCATTCCTATTGCAAGGAGTTCATTTTTACAAACCAATATTATTCCATCCATCTTTCAAATGCCCTTGCATGTTCCAATAAACAATTTTCCAAGTATTGATGTACAACGCATGCCTACACAAACTAGTGATATTTCATTTATTAGTGGAGAGGTTGAGATTTCTCCTACCCATGAAAACCAAAGTCAATTTCTCAATTTTCCAATCCAAGAGATTAATGAAAAGATGAATCTTAATGTTGGACATGCAATGGAAATGACATATGATGGAACATTTCCTAAATTGCCTTCTAGTGATATTCCTTCTAATGTTTCATTTGATACAATTCTTGGGGAAACACCATCACAAAGAACATGGATTATTCCTGAAGGTGTTCATGATCCAAAGACTACAAAGGATACAAACTTGGAAATTGACTCAAGAAATTGGAGAGGTTTGGAAACAAATGGTGTAATTGATGAAACTCCAAATATTAATGGCAAGGGATCTTCACGGCGCACATCTGTGATGAATATACAACAACACTTGCAAAGGGCATCATTTATTGATGACATAAAAAATGATTATGGAAAATCCACAAAACGCACATCATCTTTTAATGGAGTTGAAAAAAAAGGGCTTTTACATCGAGTGTCATTAACAGCAATTGAAGTCATTGAATCGATCACAAGGTATAGAATTCTTCCATAAGTTCGAGTTTTATATAATATGTAAAATGATGCAAAACATGCCAATTTAACTCAAGACTAAATATTTCTTCACACCTTTGCATTGAGGCACATATTTTCACCTAGTGCTAAAGCCTTGAATACCATTTTTAAAAAAGTGAATGATTGATTTGGCAACCTTATAATTATGGTTCAGCTGGTAAATTTAATTAATAATATTTAACATGATGCAATAATCCTTTGAACCAACCTTCAATTGTATGTGCTAATAAGACATCAAGCCAATAACCCATGAGGTTGGGACCCATGGCACTCTTAAACAAGGGTTGTAGGTTAAATTTAACATTACATAATGTTAGAGGCACATATTATAGCCAACCCAACTTTGGTAGGTCATTAAAAAAATATGGATTATCAAGGTTGAACATTGAAAGGTCAAGCAACATACACATCCAAAATGGAGGTCATGAACCTTTGTGGTGAAGGACTTGGTCATGTTTCGTCAATAATTTAGTTATATCATTTTTTTTAATGACCATATTGCATTCTATTTAAAGTTTACACATAAATCCATTTGACCTTTGATGTTATTCACCTTAAGTTGAAAACAACAATATGATTGATGATCTCACAAAATAACAACATTGTAAAGAAACATACAAATATTTCCAAATTAATTCTACACATACATACAATGATACATGGAAAATTCTTTCAATCCTCTTGGTTCCAATGAAAATGACTTTTGAAAATTTGAAATGGTAACAAAATTATGTAAAATTTTAGATGTTTTAGTTGATTTATATATTTTCCATAAAAAAGGAACATACATATTCAATCGTAGGTAGTTTAGGTATTACCACAAGTCATCCAAGCAAATCTCTTATTGATTATGTGAAAAAAAAAACCTTGTTTCACAAAAAAGAATTACATGTATAGAAGAGGTTTTTAAATTGCTAACTAAAAGTCAATGTCAATGTTTGTTTGAGGTGTGTATATAGGTCACAAGATCCAGAGGATGATCCAAATTTTTCGAAGATGAACCCATCATGGGAAGACTCATTAGAACAAAATGCAATTGAAGGACAAGGGCAAGTAGAATCAAATGCAAGTCTTCAACAAGTGAAGTTGCAACATGCTTTGGATATAATGGCAAATGCAAGTGGTGGTATAGTTATTTATGGTAGTGACTCTATTGCTACAAAACGATGGAAGAATGCCTTTTTGACAATAAAAAAACTTTTGGTATTTTCCTCCTTGTATCAAAAATGATTTTACATACAATGAATCCATAACTAAAGCAAGTAGGTAAAAGACAACAAGAAATTAATTTAAAAATGACTTCAATTTTAACATTAATTGTATAAGTTAACATGGAATAACTTTTGATTAACAAAATAGGAAAAGATTTTGTTTAAATGCAAGCAATAGTTCTTCTTTTCAATGTCATCAATAGTCATTTGATGACTCACAAACTACCCTCACTCAAACATTAGCATGCACATATTCCATTGAAAAAAAGTGATAACTCAAAAAATCATATTCCTTGTCTTCCAAATGATTTAGCTTTTGTTTTTATCCAATGAATGCCTAGAGGGCTTGCAAAACTGGTTAGCAAATTAAAATCTAGATGTAAATGTCTTCTTGCATTTACACTAAACAATTTTATCCTTTCCATATTGTTGAAGTGTTAATTACAAGCTTTGTAAATGAATATGGATGGATAAATGTAACTCCACACAAATTTTCATGTCAAGGCCAAAGATATCAATAGTTGTAAGATTATTAATAACTTTTAATCACATAACATTATAAATTGTAATATTCAATTGTATTTTGTCTAAATCTATGACACCTACAAGATTCAAAACTTCCTTAATGAATGTAGGTATTACGCCAGTGGGAAAAACATACTAGTGTTGGAACTGGAGCAGAATTGGCTGGAGTCTCCATGGGTTTCATGAAAGTTGATCACCCAATGCGAAAGTTGTTGTTTAAGAAAATTTATAATCAGTATCCATTCACATTTGATGCATATATTTTGTAAACAAATAATTGGATTATATGTCATTACACATTTGTTTTGATAAACCAATCATTAGTACATGGTATAATGTCAAGAATCTCAATGCAATTCTTTTGTGAATATAATATGAAATGTCATTTTAAAGCCAAAAACTGAATTTTACACTTGAGGACATGTTGTTAATGGTCCAATGCTAACTTCTATCAACTTGTCAAATGCCTATTATGACATTAATGTGTCAAAACATTTTTCAATTGTGCATATAGAGAGAAATTAATTGATGGCAAATTATAGATAATCTTTAAATTTTGAAATGGGACATGAATTCATAAAATTGCATAAGGTATTAGATCCTTAATAGTTAGGACTTTGTAAATTCCATGAAGTCAGTGTTTCAAAATTTGCAAAAGTATCCACCATTCAAAATCAATTTATTCTTTGCCAAATTTAGGCACATATAGTATGTATGTAGGACATTGAAAACTTCCCTTTATCAAACTAGCCACATTACTTAGGCATGAACATTGTATTAAAATGTAAATTGAATTATTTAGCCTGTTTATTTACATCTTGACAATTTTTAAAAAAAAAGAATGATTCAAACATTGTTTCAATAGATACTTGTAGATCCATGTTTTAATGATTTTTCATGTATACTTATTATGCTCTTCAATGTGCATCCACAAATTCAAGTTTTACCCATGATCAAAGATTGTGATTGTCATGCAAACATTTGTGAACAAAGAAAAATTACTAAGTTATTTTTAGCTTCTTCCCTTTTTTCATAACCAAGGGACCCCGGACCCCCCCCCCCCCCCCCCCCCCCAAAATTTTTATTTTTTTTTTAAAAAAAAAAAAAACAATTCACAATATTTAAAAAAAAAAAAAAAAAATAAATTTTTTTTTAATAATTTCTCATTTATTTTTTTTTTTCCACCA
>Ga0116227_10000700_pt1 | contig 67868 bp, 51 predicted proteins | sample S1TSphgellanicum_FD_89693 | JGI IMG/M metagenome (GOLD analysis project Ga0116227, IMG submission 89693) | Host-associated microbial communities from peat moss isolated from Minnesota, USA - S1T2_Fb - Sphagnum magellanicum MG | ecosystem: Host-associated > Plants > Peat moss > Unclassified...
AACTACGGTTATTAGCCTTTGCTGAAGAACAGAACTAATCCAACTCCTTAAACACCAATAACGCATTTCGGAAAAGAAAATAACCCCCTTCGCACCATGCACACTTATCACCCTACGAAGTCGTTAAAAGCCCTTAATAACCTCACCCCATTCAAATAACCCTGATGTAACTGTTAAAAACTAAGACTACCGCACCTGGTTATGTCGGTATGGCTCACATGGTGTTTATTTATTTATGATAAGAAACTTAACATTAATCCAAGATGTTGCAAATGGCAAACAAGAACAACAAAAAAATGTCAAAGGCAAAGAATATGTGCTTCAATGACATTCAATGAACCCAAGTAGTTGCACGTTGTGCCAGTGAGGTTGCGCATTGTTCTACTGCCATTGTTTGGTATTTTCAAGGTTTTTTTATCCTTGGGATTTTGGATGTTGTGTTCATCCACCACATATGGCCTTGCATTTTTAACCTTAAACAAGACCATGAGGTGTAACCAAAAAGAGAGGGTGACGAGACGAAACAATAAACCTAACTCCCAGAATGGGTTTAAGGAGAGTGGTCTCCCTTTTTATCTTTTGAGACAGACCACTCTCTCTGACCCTTTCTCTCCAAACTCATCTCAAAATATTTCTACATGCATTCACTGATCTTTGAACAGGAACAACTCATACACTCACAAATTAGCAGAATAGAAAACCGAATTCAAAACTTACACCTTGCCTTTCATGAAAATCTCCAGAGAGCACAATCTTTCTGGCTCCAGTGTATTCATAAAAAATCAAACACCTATTAAAGTATGGCCTTTGAGGTCAGAGCTCTCGGTGTTCATTCAATCCTTTGAGCCTCTAACCCGATCCCCCACAAAATGCAACAATGCATGCTTTCCTTCACTCTGCTGGACTAAAGACCTATGACCTGATTACCCTCGAGTCCAAAATGTACTCTGAAAGCACCTGACTTTGAACAGTCTATACCACGCATGCCAATGCTACTCGAAGAGACTGACTCTCATGCAAAATGATCAGCAACATTACTGGTTTCAAATCCTTTCCACATTCTCACTCGATACATTCATTCTATCGACCTTCAGGATTTCCCTGTTGACCTCTGATACTCACTCAGACCACAGCCAACATCATAGATGCAAGGCACTACAACCCAAGTCCCTCATCCCTGATACTCACTCTCCTCAACATGCATACCCCTTCTAAGGCTCGGATCCCTCAAGTCCTCATCATACCTCGGCACGAACCTTTCATAAGTCCTTTACAAAGCTACCTGGCCAAGTTGCTGGCGCAGCAAAAAAACTACAACAACCAACCAAGTTCTGCCATAACCCACTCACTACACCTCTCTTTCTCTCACATCTACGTTCCCGATCAATTCTTCTAGACCTTCGCAGCTATCAGCCCACCACCACCTTCTATCCTCTTCTCGCCTTCGTTCCTTCCACCTTCCCTCATCAATACAGCACCATTCCTCACCATCATCCGCGTCGCCTCCTTCCTGCACTCCATAACACCCCTACCAAGAGAAAAGCCTCCCCATGCATTATCTGTAGCAATAGTGGAGAGATTTCGGCTGCAAAAATGACAGCTAATAAACAAAAAACAAACCTCAAAAACATGTTGTGTTCACACCAGTGAGGTGACCTATTGTTTGGTCACAGTGGAACTACTAATATCCTTTTGAGATTACAAACTAGTTTCCAAATCTTGGAAGGAGATGACTAAAACTAATATTGTATGGAATTTTTTTGTGTGGCCAAGGCTAATGTGGTAGCTTCTCCTCTACTAGCCATAGAAGAATGGATAGAATTGAATCTCATGACATATGACATTTGGCACCACTCCATTGTGGCATTGACCCATGCTAGGTGTGGATGGGAAGTGTCTGACCTTCTTCATTTCCTATCCATGCCACAATTGTAGGTGGAGAAGAATGGAGGAAATAATTTTTTGTTTGGAGCACAAGGGGGACAAGGCAATTATTGTGATGCCCAAACAATGAGTGACTATAAATGTGAAGTTGCAAGTTCATTTCCATGTGTCATCTTGAGAGATGTTATGCATGATGGGGGTACATTCAAGATCAAGGGACCCTATCAGGAACCATTTTTAAGACATGTAAAAAGTCTTAAAACTTCATTTTTAGGATTTTAAAAAATTATTTCTTCCATTTTCTATTTTAGAAGTTGGATATTTTACCTTGATTTTCATTATGGGCTTTAATTTTAATGACAACAAGATATTTGTGCCCTTCAAAACCATAAAATGACCAAATTTCACTATAATAAAAAGTATCCCTATACGCCATGTGATTTCACTAGATTTTGAGTGAATTCACTGGTTGTAGTGAACAAGACCAATGAAGAAGCAATGAATTCACTAGTCTAATGAACGGGGACTAATGAACTGCACCCACATTTTGTAGTAATGTTTATTAGTCCTTAACCTTGTGGACAATATTCCTTAAAACATTTTTAATCTTTTAGAATCTTTTTTGTAAATATTGATTCACAAATTATTCTAGTAAATTAAATAATTAAATATGGCCCTCATACATTATATGAATCCAAAATATTGATATTAATGCAATTGTTTTTACTAATCCTTTCATGTCCTTAAAATAGTTTTTTATCATGTGACATTCCTGAGTTTTTATATTTAAGGACAAAAATGGACATCATTTTCTAGTCAAATATTTGATTTTTTTATGCCATTCATTTCATTTGAATGTAATTTTCAAGGAACACATGAAATCTAGTATAAAAAAATAAAATTTTGAGTCCTTATCATATTTGAAAATTACAAATGTCCATATTTTTGCATGTGTGATAGTCCTTTGGGGTATCTTAATCTTGAATATACCCAATGTTTAATACTTAGGCCTTCATGAAGCATGTCGATGGGCCAATCTCAAGGCCTAAGTATTTGTGCTCATGACTTTTTATTTTGGCAAGCCAAATTTGATACTTATCAAGTGCTTATTATACTTGTCATGTATATTTTTGATTACTAACAATTGTTGGTTTCTCATTGTCCATCGGGTTTTGAGTACTTAGGCTATGGAATACAATACTTGTCACCTAGGTTTAAGGTTTTGCAAAGTGGGGTACATATTTGTCACCGATACCTAAATATTTTTGCTTAGGATCTTTTTACTTAGCAAGCTGATTCACATACTTGTCAAGTAGTTTGTATGTATTTGTCACCTATTTTGGTTACTGATAATTGCTGGTTGTTATATGTCATGTGGGTTGTAAGTACTTGGGTTATGTTGTGTAAATACTTGTCACTTAGGCCTATTGACTTGTCAAATGGGGTCCCTACTTGTCAAGTAGGTCCATCATTTCATTATGAGAAATCGTGTTGACCAAAACCACACAACCCTATAACTAAAATTCAAAAAACAACTCATATACAACTATTATGCAATTATCCCTTGGTTATTATAACTACTATGTAACTATCCCTTTAGAAATATGATGTATTAATAAATAATCATCGCATCAAAAAATCAATTAGTTGTATTATAGTTGCAAGTGAGTTGCTTTGTTTTTTGGCAATCATCACAAGACTTACAAAAATGTATTGTATCTTTATACAAAGTGCGCCACTACTACTTTGCATCCATAATTTTTTGCACAATAATGTCCACAAAAAAATGTCCACCTTTGACCCCCCTTGTGGAGTTCATTAAAGATGGTAAGTATTTATGACAATTGTAAATATTACCTAAATATGTTACCCAAACTTAAATAATAATTATGACCATCCACCAATGAATAGTATATGACCTTTAGAGTATTTTTTTCTGGTATTCTAAAAGGTAATCATCCAAAAATGTACCCATTAGGAGGTACTGTTAAACCTCTTGCAACCACATATACTTGACCAAAAAAAGTGGTGCATTTGTCATTTAGTTTAACACACCAATAGTTCAACGTCATGTTGGAAAAGTGAAAAAATATCAACCACAAAATGTGATTTATTGGGTTTATGGATGGTAGTAAAGTCATACTCTAACAATAAGAGTAGCCATTGTGCAATTATGTCAAAAACTTAAGGTTTTTGGACCAAATACATCAATGCCATATGGTCAATGTAAAAAAAAAAACTTGTTACCAAGGAGGTAATGTTATAATTTGTTTAGGGCATACATCATTGCTAATGCCTTCACTACTACAAAATGTGGGTGTAGTTCACTAGTCCTCATTCACTAGACCAGTGAATTCGTTGTTGCTTCATTAGTCCTCGTTCATTACAACCAATGAATCCACTCAAAATTTAATGAAATCACTTGGTGTACAAGGACACCTTACATTGTAGTGCTTTCACTCCATTGTGTTGCAATTTCATTCCACCTTGTTCAGCAACCAAGAAGCATATGCAATGGGTTCGTCACATTTGTTGTTGATATTTTGAGTAAACATAGACATCATTTCAAAATGAAATTCATTTGTGTGCACATGAAGTTCTTTTTCCTAATGGAGTTGGGGCAATTATAATGGGTCATTTTACATATTTCTTTTTTATGGTATCCTACTTCTTGGCATTTTGAAATCCACGAAAAAAAGTTGATTTCCTCATCAATTTCGTAATGGGGGCCATAATAAACGCATTTTTTTTTCACAAACCACTTATAAAATTGGGCTAACCCATTAAAGATTTCCATCCCTTGTGGAAAGGACATGGACTTAGACAACTTAAAAATTGCTTCTATTTCTTTAAGGCCTAGAAATTTTCCTACCCCAAACATGATAAACCCCAAAATGATTTCATAAAAGATAAAAAACACACATTTTTTTAATGTCAAATTTTTGACATTTGTCAAAGCATTTTCATAATTGGGGAATGTGAGTTTGCATGTTGTTGATAACTATAAATCATGCAAAAAAAGTTTCACGAACATATCTAGTTATTTTTAAATGCCTTACTTACCACCCATTGGTACATTGGGGGGGGCATTATTAAGCCCAGAAAAAATTATTGCCCACACAAAGGGCCCCCAATTGGTTATGAATGTTGTCTTGTAGCAATCTTCCAAAGTAATGTTAATTTGGTGGTAGCCCAAGAAGTCATCCAAGCACTTTGTCTAAGACCTTATTTGTAAAAGGTAGTGTGTAGGGATGCTTCTTGGTTGCAACATTTAAGTAGTGGAAGTCAATTCATGTGCATAATTTGTCATTTTTTCAACACAACCATAATTAACAACAACCATGTGGCTTGTTTCCACCGACTTGATGAACCCAATGACTAACAACTTATTCAAATTTTGTTTGACTACCGTTGCATAATTTGGGTTCATCCGATGTTATACTTGATGTGCCAATAGTACAGTGGTGTCCAACTTGATCCGATGTCTTGCAATGTGGGGTGGGATACCCCTTAAATCCTTATAACTCAAAGCGAAAATGTCCTTAAACTCCCACAACAAATTTTCTATTGTTGTTGCCATCACCTCTTCCAAAAATCACATTAATTTTCAAGTATTGTAGCTATTTTATCATCCCCATGTTGAGTTGTTAGACCTATACCTCTTTAAAAAAATGTATATTTTGCAATTTTCACATTTTTTGCCTTAGCCCTAGTTGATGTTTCATCCATTTCAACCATCCCAAATTCATGTTAGGAAAAATGTGTGGATATTGGGTAGGAATTATAAGGTATAATGCAACATGTCGGTCAAATATGTGGTTTCATCCAAATATCAATATGCACATTAGTTGGATAAGCATAAAGCCATATCCATGGAGGATAACTTATACTTGCTGACCACCAGAAACAAATGGAGTATGAGAATTGACCTACTTGCAATTCATTACATTTACATTGACCAAAATTCACACACAGTAAATTGGCAACTTTTACTTTAATTACAAATCAATGGACATTGAACTATGTCAGGCATTCTTGCACACCTTCAACATGAAGATATACACTCACAAAACCTGCTTGGAAGTGCATTTACTATGTAATTGTAGTCTAACAAATAAGGTGGTTCAATGTAATGCAATGAAGTTCACTAAGAATCTAATGCGTTGTGTCCACTTGGAAGATACAGAGACATTGTGGGAGAATCGTAACTCACCATGATGGAATGTGAAGGGGCATTATGTTGATGTTCATTTAATGTCACGTTTGATGGTTGAACCCTTTTTGTTCCATTTGTCATAACATTTACATACAACCTCCTAATCTAACATGCATTGGATTTTTGAAAAGTTAATCTAAAAAGGAGTTATGTTACAAAGTCTTATAAGTTTTTTATTTTTTTGATCAAGAGTTAAGCCTTGGGACTAAAAATCACTTGCTTAGATTGAGGAAAAAACAGACAAATCTAACCCCCTCTACTTCTGGCAAGTGTAACTCCCTTACAACAAACCCAATGATGCAAAAATTTGGAGAGAACTTTTTACACCTCCTAAATGAATTTTTTATAAAGTTTGACATAAATCCAACGGTGGATTTGGGAGGAAAAAATATTTGAAATAAAACTCCAAAAGTTTTGTCGTGGAAATCCTTCCATGAACTCCCCTACAACACCCTCTATTCCTAGCAAGTGTAGCTCCCTTACAGCCAAATCGATGATGCTAAAATTTACAAAGAACCTTTTACACCTCTTAAACATGAACTGTTTTAAATTTGAGCCAAATCCAACGGTGGATTTGAAAGGAACAATTATTTGAAATAAAACTCTAGAGGCTTTGTCATGGAAATCCTTCCATGCTTATTTCTTGCACACATCTTTTTCATGAATTACACTTTTCCACACATAAGAACTAATATTTTCCTCACACATTCATTCTCTTCCTTTCCCCTTCTCCCAACACAAGATATTCCTCTCTCCCTTGGTAAGCCTCCATGACCTTTTCTTGAGCTTGTTCCCCTTGTTTAATGGAAGCTTCGAAATCCTCCCCTCCAATCAATGGCCTCCTCATCCTTCAAGAGCCAATGAGAATTGAGAATAATTGCCCTCCAATTAATTTTAGGATGAGAATTCTTGGGCCCAATGAAACACAAAAAATATTCCATCCTCCAATCAAATAGGATGACAATCCTCATGACTAATGGGATTGGAGGACTCATCCTTCCCCCTATCTTGGATATCTTGATGAGGTTCTTGATCTTGATCCTTATCCCTTCCATCCGTTGACCCTCACATCCTACTTTTTCATCTTAATTATTTCAAGTAACTAACTATTAGGACAATTTATCGGTAGTAATAAGTAAACATCCTTGAGTCCTTATTTGACTAAATCAATTCAATGGTTGAAATAACGTCCCCGCGTACCATTTACTCTTTTGATATCCCCTACTTATTTTTTATTCCATGCACTAATTAACTATGTAGTACATAGCAATTTGGAATTAAAATTTGCATCACAAAAACCCCCACATACTTATAAATCCACTGTCGAAATTAAGGTTCGATGAATCCATTAGATCTAGGATGTTCAAGTTTTCATGAAGTTTTGCCGTCATTCCCACACTTTACACCTACCTTAATTTGTTAAATAAAAAAAACCTCGACCCCTTATGAACGCAAGCACCACATTGTTTATGCTACCCTTTTGGTTTTTATTGATGTAGGTGAGAATTTAGTCATGGCGAATGATGTCGTTACACCTTCGAATCCTGCAGTTTCACTAATAGAAAAAGAAGAGCTTGAAGAAGCATCGCTTGACGTGAATGTCTCTCAACGATCGCGCAAAGAAGAATCGTCCAGAAGAATGGTGCGCACTCGAGTTGATCATTCGGCATGGGATCGTCGATTGTCTCCTAACCCACACGCTTTAACAATCTATTTAGAATTTGTTCTTGCTTGTGGAGCCGCACCAGGAAGGTTTAAAGAGTGTCAATGTGAAGACGACGATGTTCGTCTTCATTGTTGAACTTGGGTTCCCGGTGATGGCCATTATCGTTGGCTGCGAGGCCCAATCAACCCCTTTTCTATGGAGCATTGAGCCAAATACCTAGCTCGCACCATTCGTTGCATTCTGGAGTTTTTACAATTGTGATTTATCCCCTTTAAGTTGCTTACTAAATTTTAATTCACCTGAGGTCACTCAAGTGGAAATGTTAATACCTAAGTTTGATTTTGATTCTATTTAAGAGTCTGATAGAAGTGAAGACTAAATAAAGATGTATTAGGACTGCATCTTAGAAATCTTTTAAATACATCATTTGTGCCTGAAGATTATTTTACAGACTAACTTAATATTGTCATGGCGAAATGTTATTGTTAATTATGGGCATGTATTCTCAATATATCAATAAATCACATCTAATTCTACATCCCTTTTCCTTTCTTTATAACATAAAAGGATAATGCACTTTAAAAGGTTTACTAGGTCCTAAAATTAACTAAGCCTTGCATCAATTTAAATAAAAGAATCTTCTACGCTGAAATATCCAAAGGCTAATTCAACTCTTAATAATTATTACTTGGAGGTTTATCAAGATTCAAATATTAATACTAAGAAAAACTATGGAACTAAAGCTTAACAATTTGTGGTATTATAATCCATGACTCACATATAGATTGAACCTTAATTATGCTATAGTGGTCAAACAAGACATTAACAAATTGTTAACAGCTGGGTTTATTCAACCTATAAAGGAGGTTACATGGTTATCACCCATAATGTTAGTGCCTAAGAAGAATGTGCCTTTATGGTATTTTTAGGACTAATGTTCATAGTTTCCAACGAAGGCAAAATACTAGACCCTAAGAAGGTTCAAGCAATAGTGAACATGCTAGTACCTACCAATCCACAACAAATTCAAGTTTTTAATGGTATGATTTAGTTTTATAGATGTTTCATCAAGAATTTTGCCTTTATCACCAATCACCAAGTTGATGAGGAAAACAAAACCCTTTATTTGGACCATAGAATGTCAATAAGCTTGGCATTAGATCAAGCATAAATATATGGAAGCACCAATTCTAATACCTCCAAATTGGTAGTTGGAATTTCATGTGCACATAGATGCATCATTGGTGGCAATGGGTGCAATGTTGGTATAAAACCTAATTAATAAGTATGACTAGTCTATAGTATATGCCTTTAGACTTTTCAATAAAGTAGAACATAATTATACTATTATAAAAGAGAAGCTTTCGCAATGGTTTATTCTTTACATAAATTCAAACATTTTTTATTGGGAAACAAATTTGTTTTTTACGTAGATGATATGGCTTTGCTGTACTTAGTCAACAAACCACAAGTGTCAGGAAAGATAGCAAAATGGTTGTTATTATTCTTAAAATATGAATTCATAGTAGTTTATAAACTTGGTAGAACACATGTGGTTGCTGATGTTTTATCCAGATTGCCAAATAATTTAGAACCATTGGGTGTCTCAAATCAAACTATGGATGCATCATTATATTCTATAGAACCTATGTGGATGCAAGAAGTAAAAACTTATTTAGAGACAGGTTAGATGCCAGAAATGCTAAACCTAGTTTAGAAATATAAGTTAGTTAAAAAGGCAAAACCTTTCACTTTGACAGAAGGAATTATGTATATAGTGGGACAAGACAACAGATTATGTAGATGTTTGACCACCTTAGAAGTACAGATTGTTCTAAAGGAACTACATGAAGGAATGGCTAGAAGACATTTTGCTACAAATATTACTACAAAGAAAATTCTAGATGCAGGGTATTGGTGGCTAATTTTATTCAAGGATACTCATGATTTTTGCAAAAGTTGTGATAGCTATTAGAAAATTGGAGGACTCAAAACAAAGAGTTTGGCCAAGTTGGTAATAACACTTCCAAAGGAACCCTTTATGAAGTGGGGTTTAGATTTTATAGGTTTAATCAAACAATAAGAAGACTAACAATAAACAAATACATTTTGGTAGCTACAGATTATGTAACCAAATGGGTAAAAGCAAAGGCACTCAAAACCAATATGTAGTAGTTACAACTAGATTTATGTATGAATATATTCTTACCAAATTTGGATGTCCATTGACCATAGTTACAGATCAAGGAGTACATTTCATCAATGACACAATAAAACATCTCACAGAATAGTTTTTGTTAAAGCATGTTAGTTCTACTACATATTATCCATAGGGAAATGGACAAGTAGAGTCTATTAACAAACTCATTGGTAGACTATTGACCAAGTTGGTTAATGAAAAATAATAAAAATAAGATGAACATTTGTTTACAATTTAGTTTTCATATTGGATTGTTTACAAGGTGGTAATAGGTTATACACCTTACTAATTAGTCTATGGTTTGCATCCTCTAATGCTAACAAAATATGTTTTGTTGACTATTAATGGGGACCACAAAGATGTAAACCCAACCAAAGTGCTAAAACCATAATTATAGAATTGGAAAAGTTATAGGAGAATAAATTGGAAGTTCAGAATAATGTGGGAGCTAACTAATGGAACATATTTCTATGGAGTCAATTGAAAAATACTGAAAATGAGTTTTAATTTGGATATTATGTCTTATGGTTTCCCAAAGGAAAAAAAACACATCTGGCAAATTCAAAAAAAGATGGTTTGGTCCATTTAGGGTACAATATTGCTTACTGAATAATATTATTTTTTAAATTTATGTTTACAATTTTGAACCAAACCTAACATTGGTCAATGTTAATAAGTTGAAACCATATACATATGTGGATCAAACATTAAAAGGGATTCAGAATTCAAAGGATCAAAAGTTTTTACAGTCCATAGATGAAGACCCCATGGAAAAAACTATGATGAAGATTCAGAAGATAAAAAAGAAACAAAGACCACTGGGACTAATTAGACAGTAGTATTGGAAAAAACCCTAGTTAATCTAATAAGCTAGCAGGTTATGAACAAATACCAAGACCATGTTTATATAATTTCATAGTTATTGGATTGTGGGGTAGATAAGTCAATGATTTTAGAACAAAATTTTGTTAATCTAATGACTCAACATAGGCTAGAGGAAATCTATAGTGTAAACTATATTATGTCATCAGAATTACCCGATGCCACATCCACAAAATTCTTTGCTTAATAGGTATTAAATGTAGCCCATGTTGGTGTTAATATGAATTTAATTAGAAGGCAATAAATGTCAACTAAAAAAATAAAATAAAAATCATTAAACAGTTGGCCCTAAAATGAAAAGTGAAACGTTATGTCATGAAAAGAGGTGATAACGTTTTAGAAGGTAAAAATCACTACATCGACTATTTGTTTTCATTTTCTACAAGCAAGTTTCATCGTTTTTTATTTCTAGAATGAATGCTAAAAAGAGTGTTGTGGAGAAATTACAAAGACAATTTAAAGAGAAATTATAGAAGTTGAAAAAGGAGTAAGAGAGATTGAGAGAACAATAGAATTTATAAACATTTTGCCTTTATAGTCTAAGTTTCCCAAAAAGAGGTCCACCTTTTCCTTCTCTTCTTCTTCTTCTTCTCAGAATTCCTCTCTAATATCCAAGTTTGAAAGAGCTCTTGAAGTAATTAGAAAAAATGAAAGATTGTAAGGAAACATTGAAGAGATATAGCTTTAGAAAGCCTAGAAGACAAACATGTTTTAGTGAGCAAGTTAGTCCCATTTCTATTTTCGATTATGAGGAAGATTAGTAAAAAGATGATTTGTAACAACAACAACAATTGCTATTACATCAAGAGGAGTAACTCAAGAGCAAATTCCATAGAGGATTCATATTCCCAATAATAAGCACATGAAGAGAACAAATTGGCAAGTAATGGCTACAAATCTGCGAAGGAAAAAAATGCGTATTCATCAAGATGATGAGATTAGGTATATCTTTACTCCAATAGAACATAGTTACAATAGCAATCTAAAGAACATTTTGCTTTAGACAAGCTCTAGAGAGGAAGAGAAAGCTTGGATGAACAGAGCTGGATTAGTAGGCCTATTTGACATTAAGTGGAAGACACCCCGCCATAACATTTTGGTGGAATTTCTGAACAATTGGAAGTTGGATCTTGAACATAACAGAATCAAGGTTATGTTGGGGGATGAGCAAAACATAATAGTTAAGCTTGTCTTGGCAGAAGTTTTTAGAATCTACCATACAAGAGAAACAAAAGCAAATTAGGTAGAAATGTCTAATGCCAAAGTAGCATTGGTAGATATAGCAGATAGAGTCCCTAACACTTACAACACTAATGAAGGGTGGGTTGTAAAAAAGATGAGGTCATAGTGTGTTAATAAAATTGCTGCCATTTTGCCAATTATTGACCAGAAGGATAAGGTGTAGTATTTTAGTAATGAGTTTATATGATGATCTCTAGAACAAATCATGGAAAGTTTTTTAATTAGGCTATAATCATGTATTATCAATTGGTCAAAAAATTAATCAAATGGGACAAGTGTTAGAAAAAATATGATTGAAGGAATAACCAAAAGAGAACCAAAAAAGGATGTATTTAAGGATCTTTTTTGGTTGCCTTATTCAACTTCTTGAAATTTACACACATTCTCAATTTTCCATTCTTCTTAAATGCTACCACTATAGGTGATAACAATGTAGCCTGCTTTACTGGTTAAATGAATATTGTTGCTAATAGTCTGTTAATATCATGTTTGACAACTGCAACATAGTTGGGGTTCAATCTATACCTTGTTTGATGTGCTAGTGGGATTGAGATGTTTAACTAAATTTTGTGTTGAGTGAGCTTTAAAGGTATGTCTTTTAGATCCTTATATAAATTCGAACAAACACGTCTTTGAACTCCTTGAGTAAAGTCTAAAGCTCTTCAATTTTCTCCTTTATTAATTGTGCATTAACTTTGATGCATTGTGGATTTGATTTTGTACCAAGATTCAACTTAACAAGTTGTTGTTCTTTAGTAAAGGTCCAACCTGCTATTTGAAGATTTTGTACCTGAATTTTGGCTAGTGTCCCATCCACCTCAATATCAAGTTGGCTATGATGATAATAAGTTTTTGGATAGACCTTATCTTCTAATGATGTCTTTGGTCTAACATAAAATTCTATTATTTTTGTTGTTGAAGCCACTACTTTTGTCGTTTTTTGATATGATATCCCTTATTCTAGTTCAAATTCTCCATTGATTCTTATCTTTGTAACTCCAACACTTAATAATGAAATTGTTTCATCTAAAATAATGATTGTGCCAATTGAGAATAACTCTATATTTGTTTCAAAGATCAAATCTTCCTCCTCATCTGTTAAACCTTCCATTAAGTCATGACAAATAAGTACTTGGGGCCTTCTAGTTTCTTCTCCTAGTTTCTTGTTAATTGATATTGTTTTGACTATTCCATTGCCTTGAACAGTAATCGCATTATTCCCCCAATCATGTGTAACCTTTGCATCTTTGAGCCAAGGTTTTCCCAACAACATGGAATAGCTAAAATTTACCACATTATTTTGCAAAACAATAGGTGTTATTACATATGGTATGTCATGTATCTAAATCTTCAAGTTTTTGATGATTCCTAAAGGTTTGGCCATACTCTAATTTGCCATTTTGAGTTGGTATGGGGCTAGTCTTGGTTTGGGTAAACCTAATTTTTTTTTGAGGTTTTCTATTATGATGTTTACACTTGCTCCTCCATCTAATAGAACATTTTCAATAGTGTTCTTCCCAACTTGTATTTGGATAATTGTCATCTTGTTATTTACTTCTATAGTTGCAATGTCAACTTCAAAGTGTGTCTCAATCACTGTGGCTACACTAGGCTTTGGTATCAATTTAGTAATTATATTGAGTTTTTATGGCTTTAGTTTCTGCCACATATATTTTTAAAGATTTGGTGCTATTTTCAGCAATTGATTTAATCTCAGGGTATAGGTGGTTTCTAACATCTATTTATTAATATCTTGGAATACATGTTCCATAGACATAACTTTTTTGTTAGGAATAGTAGACAAATTTTGTGGTACAATTGAATCTATGGATACCTCAGTCTCTAGTAATCATGCCCAACTTGTACTCCATTGAGTTTTCTCCTTTTGATTCAAACTTTTTGGTGGGTCCTTTGTTTACATATCTTGTATAACATTCACAAAAGATTTCTATAGTTTCTACTCTTCTTCCTAGTCAACAACAAATTTCTTCTCAATTGGCTCTTTGTCCTTGAACATTTGTTTTTCAGTAATTTTGCTTGTGGTGATGGCCATGTTGACATCCACTACGTGAATTGAAGGATTGGCAACCTTGGGCTCCACCATAGATGGTTTCCTATAGTTTTCACCCCTTTGTTTTTAAACATTTTCTACATGTCATTAAACTTAGGATAGTCTATGATCTTATGTCCAGTCTCACCATAGATATGACAAGAATACCTCAAAGGTCTGTTTACTCTAATTTACTAAGTGTAGCTTTAGAGACTACAAGAATAGACTTTTCTTTTCTTTTGACTCAACATGTTTCAACGTTGTGATTTGTCCTATGACATGTTGTATAATACATTCTTGTTTTTTGTGTAACTATCTGCGATTTTTGAGTTAATATTGTCTTATTATTTTTGAAACTAACATATTGCTTATTGTTTAAACTTCAAAATTTCCTTCTTCACAAACCAAAGTTATTTCCTTGTATATTGCAAGGTTTCTCTCTTCATGCCTATTATTACTACATGCAGATTAATTGTAATCTAGATATGAAGATAATAATTAAGAAACTATCTTTTGTCTTGTGTTGAAGACTATTGGCTAACTTCAATAATCTTTCATAATAAACCTCCACCCTTTCATTCTTCTCCTACTTCATGTTCTTCAAATACAAATAGACTTACTCATTGTTCTAAATTATTTTGAACCATTTATAGAAAGTTAATTACAATTTTGCAAAAGTATAATCTAGGTAGTCTCCCATGTAATTGTTCCACTAGTCAGATATAGTGTCTTTGAGGGTAAAACTAAACATATTAACAATTTCAACATCTCCTATTTCACCATTTGCTCTAATAATAGCCTTTAAAACTTTGACATGAACCTTTGGGTCAAAATCTTTCACATATTCAGGGTAGTTAAGTGGTCAATGATAAGGCATGTTCAGTTTGCTTTGATTCACCATTAGTAATCCAAAATATCTTAAAGGTCCTAGTGGTCTTAATCCTCCTTCTCCTGGATCTAATGGTTGTTTAACAAAAATCTTATCCACCTTTGTAAACATCTTTGTATGTATACTCACAAGGTTTATTCCCCTTGGAGTATGTGGTCTGGACCTCATACCAGAATTGGTATGGGCTGATGTTGTTGTAAAGGGAGTTTCATTAACTATAACCATAGAGTGAAGCATTGCCACATAATATACTAGTATAGATTTTAGTGGTTCCACTTTGAAATTGGAAGTTCCTGCATAGGTAATTCCAACATTGTTGTGATGGAACAAATTTGCTATAAGAGTTACAAAATTGGTACTACATTTGCCATAGTCAGAGTTCACATTTCCACTCTATTGTTTCTACAGATTTATTTTCTAAATCTATTTGGAATTCTGACCCTCTCATGGTACATATCCTTTAGTTCAAAATCTCCATGGTCCTATGTTTTTGTAAGTTATGGATTCAAATTCTGGAAATGTTCATCAAATCTTTACCTCACATTATTTTCAATAAATGGACATTCATTGATCTAATGTCTAATCTTATGGCAGTATGTGCAACATGGAAGGTTAGGTCTTGGAATTTTGTTCACATTATGAATTTTTTTGCTTCAATCTCTTCAGACTTTTTTAATAATGCTTCCACTCTATTGATTAAATATGGGTTCACTATACTTTATTCTGACAGCCACATGTACACCTTTTGCTACTATTGGTTCTGCTCTTGGTAAGACTATAGTTTCTTGTTTAGTTACAAATGCCAACTCAATTATTCTAGACATTCTGGTGCTTTTGAGTTGTAGCTTTTTGCTCAAGCACATAATGAATATGAGGTTCAAAATTCTGAGCTCTTTCTTCAAGCTTTTCATCTTCATGTTCTTCTTGATAATAAAGAAGTGAAATAGATTTGTACCTTGGTACTACCTCCTCCCTTTCTAACATGTTGAATTTTTATTTTTCTTCATGAATCACAACATTAGAATCATGTTGCTACATCAAACCCGCTAACTCCATCGTAACTCCTTGTCGAGTCCAAATTCCTGATTTCTTTGTCTAAATTCAACCTATGAGTTTGCATTTTCAATTTGATGTTCTTTTCTCCTAGAATTTCATTGCAGATTGTTGGTGCACCTTTGTGTTTCACTAGTTTGCACTTCACAAGAAATTATTGGTGTTGCCTGAAATGTTCTATGGCTTGCAGGTCTCTCTTCTATCCACAAATATTTCTATTCTAATTGAGAAACTCTTCTAGGTGTTATAAACTATTAATCTATCTTATCTACATTCAAATTCCTGTTTATGGTAACACCATTTTCCACTTGTTCATGTACTATAACCTAATTTAATTATCTCTTCAGATTTCTAATTACAATTTTATTTTCCATCTTTCCACGTTGTAACTTAAATCTAAACAAACTTTTGCATTAGAACAAAATCTTCACAATTAGCTACTCTACTTAGAAATGCTTCTTGAACAAAAATTTATGATTGAGATTTAGAGTAAATGCAAGAAATGAAAACTAAACTTCACTATCAATTTTTAGAAACAAAAATTCCACAACAAGACATAAACAACACTCTAAATTTCATTTTGAATTTAGTCCCTGGGATGGTTGCTAAATGGTGGATATAGAATTCCTATTCTATACTTTGGTCAAAATTTGGACTAAATCATATTATGAAACTAATACTAATAAATTCTATTCAATCAAATCTACTCATATATAGGTTCAAAACTTCAATCCAATTATAAAAAGTATGAAAGAAACATCAAAACAACAAAACTAGCTATGGAGTTGAAGCTTTTCCAGAAAACAATATGCTCTTATTCCATATTCTCCAAAAATCAATGTTCTACAATGATCTCCTATCTTGCCAAAAATGATTACTTTAAAATAGTTGGATGATCAATTCAAATTCAAATGGTGATGAAAACTATGTAAACTAGTTAGTAAACCTAGGAAAATAACTAGGTAAGTAAGTATTAACTAACTAACTAACTATTTACAATGAATGATTATTCCCTTAACAAAGTCCATAACAAATTGCATGGTATCCATTTTTCTACCAAAGCATTAATATTTGGTTTTGTAAACTTTCTTCTATCATGAAATTTGATAATATGATAGGTTGCTACAACTTTCTTAATTGGAATTAACATCAGTAAACATACCATTATTAGTAACCATCTCCTATATCTCGTTAGTTGTGCAATGTCAATTATTAGTATTTTTAGTTGTGTGCACCATATTTTCATTCCCCCATGTAATTTTTTTAATTAGTTATTGAACATTCTCAATCAATGTTTTGAATTTTTCAACAAAGTTTCCCCATGTATCAAATTCTAGACCCCTTCTTGGTGTATACAAGTAATCTAGAAAATCCCAACCATATTTAATGTGAAGTCTTAATCTTTCTTTTCCTTCACTAATTGTTATAATTTCTTTTAACCATCACGACTCCCTTTCTTAACAATCATCATAATCTACCATCTCATGGACCATCTTTGATATACATTGTTGTAATGATCAAAGAAAAATAATAGATTTAGCCATATCTTGTTCATAATAAGTGAACAAATTAGGAAAAGCTATGACATGCTCAACATCCATAATAATCATTTTATTTGCTCTATTTTCTTTTTTATCGACTCTATAAAATCCTAACAATTTTTTAAATTCGCATGGTAGAATTATATAGAGTACATGAATTAAACAAAATCCTAAATCTAACTCATATATTTCAACTTTCCCCACTTCATTTTCCATTAATTTAATTGCATAAATAAGGATTACATAACCTTTTTCTTCAATTTTCTCAAATAATGAATTGAATTAGATTCCCCAACATGGTCACCAAATGTTAGCAATACATTTCTACACCACTCTGGATTCTTGTCCTACTCCATTAATATAAATACCAAGTAAAAATATTAATTAGGACAATTGAATTGCTAGAGAATTTCCTTACATTATTCCAAAACTATAATTTACTACATCATACAATTAATGGGATTAGAATTAATAAAGAAATGTTCAAGCTTTATTAAAAAAATATGTCCATACATTCCATCCATAGATTAATCTTCTCACTCCAAGGCAAGCCTTTGTTTTTACCCAAAAACAACCCCCCACAAAAGTCTCTTGTGATAGACTTACTTTTGTATCGACATGCCCTCTGGCAATTACAAGAAGTAATTGTAATTACCTCGTGTCATATCGTTATGGAGTTATGATGATTTATCAGTCATGTCGACATAATAAGCTCAACTTATATGGATCTATTGACCTACTATATTTTGACAGTTCAAAAAATATTTATTGACATTTTGTCTAGTATTCTTCATATTATTATTTTGCCAACATGCTTAAGCATTTCCTTTACAAAGTTATATCATGTCAAGCAGATAAGAAAAACCAACCCAACAATGATAATCCAACATGTTAGATTTATCATGTCCACACTCCAAACCATATCAAATACTTAAGAATGTTGATAGTGAACTTGCTAGATTCTACTATATACCCAACATCAATGTAAAACTTCTTCTACATGCAAAATAAGAACTTGGAGAAAACCAAATAGAAGAAAACGAATAAGTTATAGCTTTTATTGCATACACTTAGATAATTTGATAACTTACAAGGTACAACATGGGTCACAAGTTCCTAAAACACACATTGCAAAAAGATTATTCAAGCATGTGCATAGATGAAACTTCTAACACGAACAAAGGAAATTTTAATGGAATAAATAATTACCACATATAAAGATGCATGTGTTTGAAGCTACAAGGAAACCTTGGGTATTAAACAAGCTAGATGCACAAATTTTTGTGTAGAAAATTTTTTCGACCAATTAGAAGCTTTCATTTTGTAAAATAACTTTTGGCACCCTATAATTTTAAGACAACATTTTCCTTCGATCTTGGTTCCTAATGGGATGCCCCAATCATGACTAGACCCAGTCAATCATGTCAATCATACTAGTCACACCCTATAATGTGTCCAAAAAAAAAGTGAAAAAAAATGTTGGCCTAATGGTAGTTGCCAACCAATTGTGGTAATGGCACCCCAATATGTGTTGAAAACAGAAAAAAAAATTTAAAAAAAATTGTTGCCATTTGATGATAGCTTGAAAATAACAACATAGAATGCTTGTAAAAAGTTTATGGACAACTTAAAGATAGTTAAAAGACAACTTCAAAACAATTTCAAAACCCGAATTTAACTTGAAGACAACTTGACAGAGCTTCAAGACCCATTCATTTCTTTGTGTTGATTTTGAAAAAAAATAACCTAAATATAAATGTTCATTAAGAAAAAACTTGACAAAAATTGAGTTTGAACTTGCCATAATGGGTAGAGCCCTAAATGATGAGCCAAACCACTTGTTTACTTAAGATTTTTGTAAGAGTATCTCCGCTTGCAACAAAAGAATGTTCTGTTTATTGTCCTTAAGATGAAATAAGGCTTTTAAATGGCAAATGACAAATTATTAAAAACCAAACAAAAGGGATTTCACCATTCCAAGGCATTGCCAGGGTAAAGACTAAATTGTAATTTAGAAAAAATGGTTTCTAGATTACATAAAATCATTTGAATCCACCAAGTTGGTTTGAAACTTAAACCAGTCTTGTTTTAAGAGTTTTTATTTTTAGCCAAAATGGGAATCATACTTATTAAGATGGAAAAAAAGTGATAATCATCCTTATGAAAATTTTGACAAATTTGGTTTTAAACCATTTATGAAGTGCAAAAATTAATCATCTTTTTACATTTTTGGCTACACACTAAAAACCAAATATAAATATTGGGCTTTCACTATGACAAATTGCATCCATCGAAACCACACTACCTTGCAACTAAAATTCAAAAAAAATTCATATACAACTATTATGCAACTATCCCTTGGTATTACAACTACTATCACCACTAAAAATCTTGTTGTTTGCAACCCGTCCTTGTGCAACTACATGCAACCAAATGTTGCATGTGACTACAAATGGTTGCCTATGCAACTACTTTTCAAATTTGGATGAAGTTTGGTTTTCTTTTCAAACAAGTTGTGAGTATGACCTATTTCATCCTTAAATTGTGTTATTTTTTATAATGTTTTTGTATGTTTTACAACATTGTATATACATTTAGTTGCAAATGTAACCAATATAGTCACATGCTAATTATATAAGGTATTTAGGCTACCTAGCTAGCAAGGATGTACCTATATATATATATACACCTACCTATCTATTAGTACCTACTTACTTACTTATTAGATAATTACTTACTTATTTAGTACCTACCTATTTATAAACCTAGGCCACATGGTACCTAGCCTAGGTTTGGTGACATGTGGCATTACTTCGTTTACATGTAAGCCTAGACATGACATGTGGAACATAGGTTAGGCCTAGGCCATGCAACATGGCACTTATGTTAAGCCTAATCCATGCCACATGGCATTTATGTTAGGATTAAAATTGCCACATGGCACCTAACCTAGGCTATGACATGCCACATGGCATCTAAACAAGGCATGGGACATGCCACATATTTTAAGCCTAGTCCATGCCATGTGGCACATAAGCTAGGTCTAAGCCATCCCACATGGCATTTAGACACAACATAAGACATGCCACATGGCACATAGGCTAGGTTTTAGCCATGCCACATGGCACCTATGCTATGCCTAGGCCATGCCATGTGACACATAGGCTAAATTATGACATGCCACATGGCATATATGTTAGGTTTAGGCCATGCCATGTAGCATCTAAGCAAGGCATAAGACATGCCACACATGCTAATTTTAGGCCATGCCATGTGGTAAATAAGCTAGGTCTAAGCCATCCCACATGGCACTTAAACACAACATAAGACATGCCACATGGCACATATGTTAGGTTTAGGCCATGCCATGTGGTAAATAAACTAGGTCTAAGCCATTCCACATGGCACTTAAACACAACATAAGACATGCCACATGGCACATATGTTAGGCCTAAGCCATGCCACATGGCACATAGGCTAGGTCTAAGCCATGCCACATGGCACCTAACTTAGCTTAGGCCATGCCATGTGGCACCTAGGTTAGGCTAAAACATGCCATATGGAACCTAAGTTAAACTAAGACATGCCATGTGACATTTAAGATAGGCTAAAACACGCCATGTGACACTTAGGTTAGGCTAGGATAAGACATGCCACATAGCACATATGTTAAGCCTAAGCCATGCCACATGTCACCTAGGCTAAGCTATGCCATGCTACATGGCATATATGCTAAGTCTAAGACATGCCATATGGCAACTAGGCAAGGCTTAAGCCATGCCATGTGGCAATTTTATATGACATGCCACATGGCACCTAAACTATTGTAAGACATGGCACATAGGCTAGGTTTAGGCCATGCCACATGCATCTAATTAACCTTTTTTTCCACACCACATGGCAACATGATTAAATGCCACATCATAAAATGTGTAATTAATAGGCTAGGTTAGTAAGTTATAAATTAGGTTTAAAGTAGTAGGTTAAGCTAGGTAGTCACTAGTAGCCCAAGTAATTGCACGATTGATTACAACTACATTGTAACTAGGTTGCAATTATAAAATCAATCCCATATGTTTTGCTTCCCATTTTAGTTTGATCAATTACATAAGGAGGTGCCCAAGGAGCACAATGTACAAATTAAAATGCAATTGCATTTTGGGATGGGCCAATCAACAAAGCCCAACCTTAATTAAGCCCAAAAAGAAATATGGTATTTTTAGTAGATGCCATGTGGCTTAAGTCTAGGCCTAGCCTAAATGGTAGAAGTCTAAACTTAGCCTAGGTGCCACATGGCCTAAGTCTACGCCTAGCTTAGGTGATCATTTAAACTAGGCTTAAAAGTGGCACGTGGCATATGTTTACATCTAGGTGCCACATGGCATATGTGTAGACCTAAATAAGTTAGGTGCCATGTGGCATTTAACTTACGTGGCACCTAATTTAAACATGTGCCACATGGCATATGGCACCTAGGTGCCACGTAAGTTAAATGCCACATGGCCTATGTTTAAACCTATGTGCCATGTAAGTTGTATATGTGCAATGTGGCGTAGGTTTAAGAGGGTGCCATGTGGCAAAATGCAATTGGTCACCAATATAATTACAATTTTAGTTACAAGATCACTCATGTATACATTATACGGTGGCCATATATGTAATTGATGAAAAAATACTTCATTTATCACATGCAGTTTGTCATTTATTACTACAACCAATTTAGTTACAAATGTTGCTTGCAACTAAAAACTAGTTATAAACGTTAGTTGCATGCAATGGTATTTCTAATAGTGTATGCAACTATCCCCTTAGAAATACGGTGTATTAATAAATAAATTATCACGTTAGAAAATCAATTAGTTGTATTATAGTTGCAAGTGAGTTGAAAATGGGTCTTTTATATGGTAATTTATACACATTGTACATACATATGTAATCAACTATGTTTGATTTTTTTAAAGAATTGCATTTATAATTATATGTGGCAACTATTTTAGAATTATTACAAATGTGTCATTAAAGTAACAACTATGTTGCAACTAATGTACAATGTACATACATGCGATTATGCCACATCTCCACATCTCCACCACTCATTATGGGATACATTTGCAACTAGTTTTCAATTATGATTCCCATTGATACAATTAGTATGGTCACTAGTGCGCCACTACTAAAGTACTATTGTTCAACTATGTTATGATTATAAAATAATTACTCATAACTTAATAAGGATACATATTCATTAGTTATTTATATTTTCATCATATATGTTTCATTTTGAGTGATTTAAAATGTTATGAAAGTGTTACCTCAAGTTCTAGAAATCATCTTTGAAGTGCAAAGGAAAATGAGTAATGAAAAAATAACAAGCAGATAAATAAACTTTCCAATTTACCAAACACGTTTTTTTCTTTTCTTTGGACCCCCTTACTTTCAAACCTCATAACTTTTTTATTTCTTATTCATTTTAAATGATTTAAAGTGTTATAGGAGTGCCACTTAAAGTTTTACAATTTATGTTTGAATTGTAACAACAATAAAAAACATACAAAGAATTTTGTGGGTGTTTGGGAACCGGCTTTTATAGCATTTGGTGGTTTGTTTTTTGAATTCTTGACCCCTCTATTTTGAGGGGCTATAATTTTTTCAATTTTATTCCATTTATTACGATTTGTATTGCAGTAGACGTGCCAATAAATGGGGTTCAAGTTTTGTTTAAATGCCAAAAAGAATGGAGCCCTCCCCTTGGATCTCATCTGCCTTGAACGTTTTTTATTTTTATTTTTATTTTTTCCAAAATATAATTAATATGCCATGTGGCAAAAAAATATTATTATGCCACGTGTCAAAATCTCAAACCATCATTAACAATCATAATGGATGATGGAGATCAATATTTCAAAAAAAAAATTATGTCTAAAAATCTTCATAATGCCACATGTTAGATTTTAATAAATGAATGACAATTAATGATGTCAATGTGACATCATGGATGTAGTTATAATGGAGTTGATTAGTAGTTGAAAATGAGTTGTTTTGACTGAGTTGCAATTGAGTTGTAATGAATTGCACTATATATATGTTGAATTGTAATTTTGCAACTCATGCAACTTGTTCGTTAGAATTCACAACATATAAATACAATGAATTACAAGTGTTTTTTGTAATTCAAAAATTGAGTTGCAAGGCCAACTATAAAACACCCATTTTTCTCATAGTGTTTTTTTACTAATTTTCCTTCCTTTTTTTTGGTGATTAAAAATTTTCAAAATCACTTAATTTTTATATTTCGTATTTCATTTTTTGATGAAATTTTGCCACTGCCAATTTCAAAAAAATACCAATTTGAACTTTGGGTCAATGTTGAATGGTTATCAAAAATAGGATAAAATCTCTAAATGTTACTAGTGCAAATTTTATGATTCAAAATGGTGATTGTCAAAAGATCAAAAAATTGGTTCTTAATAGGGTAAATAAGTTAGTGAGCAAACATTTAAGAACTCAAAGGAGGTCTCTTCACACATCGTTCCTTTGTATTTGAAGCTCCAAGAACATTTGGGTTTCACATTGCTTTGCATTATTAGTGACGATGATTAAATTATTTTGTGTGAACATAATAATTTTGTTGTAATCAATTTTGTCTTTTTAAAAGATGTTATTTTGTTCCATTAATATTTTTTTACATTCTTGATTTGTTAAGAAAAATGCTAACAAAAGTCTCATTCATTAAAGAAGTTCACAATAAAATACAAACAAAAAAATTTAAAAAAACATTGAAAAGTTACAAGAAAAACAATAAGACATAAACAGACGAAAGGAAAACAAATGATTTTGAAATGTAATTTGATTTATGACAATTATAATCTAGAATGATATTTGGAATTGTCGTAATGACAATCACCAAAATCCCATCCTATATAAACTAGTTTTGATGAAACATCATCATTGGAATTTGTAGCTATAGGGCTTAGTGATGAATGAATTAAAACTTATTAGAATTTTGATTTTAAAATCTTTGATTGTTGCATCTTTGTCTCTAACATACAAAGAAATTTTGTAAAGCCCTAGTTGGTGCACCCATCAAATTTTAAATCACTCAAAATATACTATGATGGGAACGATATGGGGTTAGAACTATAGAGGGGTTTAGAACTTTTGGAAAAAAAATAAAAAAATTTGAAGCAAACTATCATTCATTCTCTTCTTATGTTTTTTGTGTTGCTCCTTTATTTCTAAAGCTCCAAGAACATTTGTACTCCTTTAGTTTGCATGTCCAATGACATAAAGTCATTCAATTTGGTGAAGGAATGAAGAAAATATTAAAAATTATTCAATGATAAGTATGCGTGCTCAATGATGAACAATTTTACCTAAATTAACATAGTTTTCAAAAAAATAAAAAATCAAATCAAATAACCACTTGCATTACCTCCTATTCTCAACTAGTTGTGTTTGCCCCATTCATGTTTGGTAAAAGCTAAAATCATACATCTTAGAGCAATAATATTTTTTTATAACATAAAAAAAAATAACGATACAAACAAATTAATCAATTAAAAATTAATTTGATTATGATTTTTGTTATTAAATCTTCATCAAAGCCTTATTGAAGTTTTTAAAATATCATCAAATTAATTAAAAACATTTATATTTCAAAAAAAAGTATATTGAAAATTTAATTTATTTTTAAATTGATGTGTTTTATTTTAATAAATTCTTGCATAATTTTTCAAATCATTTTTTTAAGAATCTCATTTTAAGAAGATTTAATGGAATTTAAGCTAATTATTTGTATGTTTATCAAACAAATTTCATTTAAAAAATTAATCATATGATTGGTTTTTACATTTCATAGTGATATGAAACCTCGTAATACAAAAAGGCAAGTGACAACCCCAAAAAATAAAAAGGCATGATTAAATCAGTTATTCAACATTCATATTTTCAGAATAAACCCAACAAATAGATGATTAGACTTCAAAATAACCCATCAATTGGATGGGTGCACTGAAAATCTACACATGGGCGTCCATTAGCTTGGGGCAATAATTTTTTTTAAAAAAAATCAAATAACCACCTGCCTTACCTCCAGTTCTTGACCAGTTCCTCTATGAAAACTGCCAATTTATTGTTGATGTGTTTGAAATAATCAGAACCGTCGGTTCTTTGATTCTGATTTTTAATTCAAAATACAGGATGTGCGATTCCATGATTGATTGTCACATATTAAAACTGCCGGTTATTCACAAAATCAAATACTGGCCCAACGCTGGTTTGGAAGTTAATTTTGTACGGGCTAGTTGGAAGCTAAGAGACTAGAGTTGGTGGCGGAAAGAAAGGAGGGATTATGGAATGAAAACCATCGGTTCTTTCACAGAACAGCTCATTCTTTGATTCTGATTTTTCTTTCAAACACCCATACCTAGTCGCAGGTTCTTTTATTCTGATTTTTCTTTAGGAAAACCAGAACTGGCGGTTTTCCAACTGATTCGGAAATGTGTTATTGATCTAATCTCTCTTTGAAATAAACAGAACCGGTGGTTTTCTATTTGGTTCTGAAAACATGGGTTTAAAAAAGCGCTGAAGTGACGGTTGTTGACAGATTCAAATACCCGCTCAACACTGGTTGGTTTGGCTTTTTTAGGGTTTGGAGATCAGTCCTGTGCTGCAGGTTGGTTGGAAGCAAAGAGACTAGAGTTGTGGGTGGGTGGCAAGAAAGAAAGAAAGAAACAAACAAACAAAAAAGACAGGGAGTGTATGTGGGCCGCACGTTTGGTGGGTGCCGAAGCGAAAGAGAGAGAGTGGAAGGAGAAGAAGAAGCTTGTGATTTCTGCTTGTTCTCTTTGTGAATGCTTTTGCAAGCTCTACCAAACGGGATCGGGATGGGGAAGGGGATCCAGACATCGTCTTCGTCTTCCCTGGGGCTGCTTCCAGTCTTGAGGGAGGTTGGTGACATTGTGGACAAGAGAAGAACCACATTGTCCAATGATCAACATCGTGGTGGTGGTGATGCCCCTAGCAGCAAGAACAACAACAGCAGCATGGTGAGTTCCAGCTTAGAGAGCATCAGTGCAGGTGGAAATGGGAAAGAAGAACCAGCGAGCTTGCCATTGATTGTGGCGCTGAATTGTCTACCGGACTGTAGATTGGAACAAGAAGCACTGGCGGGTGTTGCTGTAATCGAGCATGTGAGTTTGGGACAAGTCGCAGAGGGTAAGATTGAGGCAGCAGCGGCTGTTTTGGTTCATTCTCTTGCTTATTTGCCTCGTGCTGCTCAGCGGCGGTTACAACCCTGGCAGTTGATTCTGAGCTTGAGTTGTGCGGACAAAGCAGTGGATTCAGCTCTGGCCAATGAATTAGGGTTGCAGTTAGTGCATGTAGACAGTGGAAGGGCAGAGGAGATAGCAGACACAGTCATGGCATTGCTGTTAGGTCTTTTGCGCCACACCCATTTGTTGGCTTCACAGGGCTATGCCAGTGGGGGTTGGCTGGGCACCATTCATGCATCATGCAGAGGAATGCGACGTTGCCGAGGAATGGTTCTGGGGATAGTTGGAACATCGGCTTCAGCATATGCAGTTGCCATTCGCAGTCTGGCATTCAGGATGAATGTCATATACTTTGATCCTCTGGAGGTAACTGTAGCTTTTTCTACTTTCTTTCTTTCTTTCTTCATCAGTTTCACAGATGGCATAAAGTGATGTTATCTGGAGGCTTTGGCTGATTGTCAAGCATCAGGATGGAAGCCATTCTCATTTGTTGTTCTCTTCTCTGGCTTTTTCTTAATTGTAAGAGTGGAGATTTCTCGATTCTTATGAGAGAATGTGCAAATCACATTTAAGTAAATATGCCTTTTGTAATGCAACAGAAGAAAGGAGGAGGTGGGCAGAGCAACAAATTATTTCCTCCAGGTGTGAAGAAGGTAGAAACTCTGAAGGATCTGCTATCGGCCAGTGATATGGTCACCCTCCATTGTGCACTGACCAATGACACTGTTCAACTTATCAATGCTGACAGTTTGCAGTACATCAAGCAAGGTGTTATTCTCTTGAGCTTGACCTAAAATGTGATTCTGAGAAGGAGCTTGTAGACATACCCATTGTAATTGCTTTGGAGCCAAGAGTCTCTGTTCTAGAGTGATGGTCACGATGATGGTCGTCATATGGTACTGGTCCTGCATATATATTTTAGAGAATGTTGTTCTCAACTTATTTTGATGGGGGACATGGGTGTTTGGGAAGGTGCGGTGATTGTCAACACTGGTAGCAGCTACTTGATCGATGACTGTGCACTGAAGCAGGCCCTCAATGATGGCAGTGTTGCTGGTTGTGCTCTTGATGGTGTTGAAGGCCCTCAGTGGCTTGAAGCCTGGGTATGCATTCTGGAGGCTCCTGATATCACTTTGTTGCAGTAGTATAGGGACAAATTTCTTCTCATTTTAAAATTTCAGGAATGAGCAGGAGCAATGCCTGCTGGTGGGTCTGTTGTCAGTAATAAATTGGTCTGCTAATTGCAGGTCCGAGATATTCCAAATGTTTTGGTGCTTCCTCGTAGTGCTGACTACAGTGAGGAGGTATGGGCAGAGATTCGGGCCAAGGTTGTATCTGTATTGTGCTCATTTCTAGTTGATGGTGTTATTCCCACAAATGCTGCCTCTGAGGATGATGATGACCTACAAGATATCATGTGGCAAGAGGGGCATCAAGACAAGTCAGACAAGGAGAGCCTGACTAGGGGTGGGAGAAATCCTGACCGCCAGCAAGTAGGAGATAGTTCCTCTGGGCAGGAGCTTTGGCACAAACAGATGTTCTTCCAGAATGCAGATCCACTCACTCTACCTGAGGATAGCACAATGGAAAATATGCTAGGGCAAGGTGACATGCACCACAGCCATGAAAAGGGTGGAGGGAAGAAGGGTAAAAGGAGATCTGGCCGAAGGAAAATTCAGCAACCAGCAGATGCATTTGTTCCACAAGATCAGGAACTCAACTGGGTGGCTCTGCCTCGAGATGATCGTGGGGCAAGTGTGAGTGGGAGAGACAGTCTGATGAATTCAAATTCCCGCTTTGATTCACCAGCAGATGACAAATACAAATGTGGTGGTGAAACCTTTGGAGGGCAAGAAGGACATCCTGGGGGTCAATCAGAAGATACTTTGGCTATTGATAAACTGAAAGAAGGGTTGGTGGTAGCCTTACGTATGCAGTCTGGGCCTGGGTACTATGTGGCCAGGCAGAGGGGGCCAGGCCGTGGCTGGTGCTTGGATACCATGTCAAATGTCACAGCAAGAGACCCTGCTGCACAGTTTCTTGTTGTGGTACGCAATAGGGTGAGATTTATGCACTTTCCTGTCAGCCATCTGTCTGATCTAGGTCAGTTTTGGAAACACTGCCTTCATCAGAGTTATGGCAGCTCTCACTGTTATTCATGATGAAGGTGATGGTCTGACATGTTGTGAGTGGCACTCACAAGGTTATGACCATGCTCATTCTTGTCAAGTTAGTTTCAGTTTTGCTGGAATTGATGGAATGGAGACCTTCAAAGTATGGTTGTGGAGTTTCCTCTGCAAACTCTCAGATATGTTCTCTCAAGTTTTTTTCTTTACATGCTCTTTAAAGTCCAGAGGAGCACCTACTGATGGATGCCTCTTCTTCCATGTGCAGGAGCGCATTGGTTTACGCTCATTGGCAGCAGGAGGCAAATTGTTGCAGGTAGTGGTTTAGGGTTTGATGGTTGATGTCTTTAGGAGAAATGTTTATGCTGTAATACAATGTTGTCAGTGTGGATCTCATTTTGGCTGCTTTTGCTGATTAAGTACATAAACAGTAGTAAAGGAGTTGCATCTCTACAGTGTGGGTTGGAATTTTTCTGTCATGAATGCTGTAGTTGTAATATGGTCTGTGTGATCTATCTGGGAGTTGAATGTAATGTAGTGTGGGATTTCATTGCAGGCAAACAAGAAATTGGAGTTGGTTTTTGTGAACCATACATTTGATGTCTGGGAAAGTTGGATGGTGGACGGTGCTAACTTGGCTGATTGCAGTTTGACCAACAGTAAATTTCGCTCTGTAAGCTCCTAAACCTAATGTGTGAAGTCCCCTCTGTTAGGTACATGTCTGAGGAAACTTGCTTTCCCATGCAGAAATTCTTTCACTGCATTCTGCATGGCAAGGTCAACCAGGCATGGGATCCAAAATAGCTGCTCTATCAGAATTAATGATGAGCCATTGTGGTTATTTAGAAGAAACCTTTCTAGTTGTCATAAACATGCATTCAGCGAGGTGGAATAAGGGCTCTCTTCTGTCTTGCTGAAAATGAACAATGATAAAAACTGGGGTGCGTTTTTCTTTCAAAATGCCTTACATTGACATATGGCCATGCAGGTGAATCTTGATGTATCGGTGGAAATTTTGGCAGCAGTTGGTGAAGATGATGGAGTTGCACGCTGGTTGCATCCAGGAAGCTAAGTTCATTTTGATGACTTGCAACACCTTTATGGAATGCACATTCACATACTAGGGTGCATTTGTTGCGCAATGTCTCTGAGTTTTGATGTGGTGTGCACACGGGACTTGAGTAGTGCTTCATCTCTGTTCCACCCTTTAAGCTTCTGTTTTCAGGAACATTTGCAAATTGACATTAACTGGTACCAACCAGATAGAGCTGCTATGTGCAGAGCTGCCGTGTACAGACTTGCTGAACAGTAATGTGCTAGACAGGGATTCTCAACAAGTCCAAAAATGGTTCAAAGAATTATGCAACAGCTAGGGTTTGTCATGGATAGCTGGAGACTAGCCCTAAGTCCCACTGGAAGAGAACTGAAAATAATTTCTGTAGGAGGAACCATCTTTCTGCAGGCACCAGTAGAGTCAGAATGCACCAAAATGTGATATCTATAGACATGTAAATTCTTACTAGCTGCATCAAATCTTATCACAGAGAAGCTCCACAGTTGTTTAGTACTGCAGGAAAGCCAACAAACTACTGATTCTAGCAGGCAAATTTGCCAGACTAAAATTGTATTGTTGTCACAAAACTTTCCAGATGGTGCAAGATTTCGAATGCCATGTTTGCATATTCCTTGCCTTTACTCTGAAGGTGGAAAATACATGTTCTGGTAATTTCACCCCAATAAGACATAGATGCTCCTGTTTTCTTGTTTTTGGGTTGGGGACTAGGTCATCACCTCATCATCTTCATGGCCTTTTGAAGCAGAAGAAACACTTCTGAGAATATGCATGTGTTCCTGGAAGGTCATGTCTCCAAAGGTTATTACTATGACTAAGTCTTCCTGTTGCCTCTGGAAATGCAACAGAAACCCATGGTGCAGATGCTTGTTTGCATATATGGTTTGCCCAGCAACACAACACTTGCTTCGTCCTACATTCTGTTGCTTGAGTTGCTTGAGTTGGATCTGTAGAAACATTTCTCACACTTGCTGAAAACAACCAGGGGTTTGTTGATCCAAAACTGTTTCCTTGGTCATTTCTCCCACCCCACACTTTGTGATGACATTTGGAAAGTCCTTTGCAAAGCCATCTGTGCTCTAATCAGCATATGCACAGGAAATTGCAAGCAAATCTCTTTGTGCACTTGCACTCTGCATCTGAACACAAATCATTGGGGTGAAGAAGAAGCCCGTTACAATTATACCACATTCAAGAATATAACAGAAGACGAGACGATTGGCACTTCTGCTTCTCGGAGAGGTGAACAACATATTCCGCGTGATCATGAAATGCGGGGTGCATCGCAGAATCGTCACACATTCTAGAATGGTCGTATTAAAGTGACGTGCCACGGCTTTTAATTCACTACTGTAGAAGGGTGATTCCGAATGAATTTCCGATGCTTCCAGTAACTTCCGGAATGTCATCTATATTTGTGCGTGATTCCGACTGAATTTCCGATGCTTCTAGTAACATCCGGAATGTGGTAGAGGAGAGTGACTGGAATGTCATCTATATTTGCGCTCTCTCCGTGCTTTGCTTCAGTTGTCTCTTTTTCTCTCCTCTCTCTCTTTCGTTTCCTACGAGCCTGCAAAAGAGCTGTTGGATAAGCATCGCGAAGTGTATTTTTGGTTGCAATTTGCATTGTGTTTTTTCCTGTCTGCAGTTCCCGGTAGTTAAGAAATTGCGAGACGTTTGTGGCGAAGTGCGGTTTTTTTTGGTGTAGAAAACTTGACTTGGAGCGCAGTGTTTCTTTTGTGTTTTGCCCTCGGTGTGGTGAGAGAGAACGAGATTTGAAGTCTCGTGTGTGTGCGCTTTTCTTTCTTTTTTTTTCCCTTGGTGTAGGTTTTGGAGAGGGAAAGAAATGGGAGGCGGCTTGTTCGATAATTTGTCGCCGTATGATATGTATGAGCCGACGCGTACTGGAGTGAGAAATAGTGCCTACTCGTGGCCGCGTTCTCCTGTGATGATGGATCCTCACGTGTTCCGGGAGCAGCCAGGGTATAACGCTGCTGCCGCTCCTGCGAGGAGGTACGTGAGACCCCAATGGAACGATCGGCCTACTTCTGTTGGTGCTTCTCCTATTCGTCGTAGTACGGGTGAAGCGCGAGATTCTCCTGCTGTCGACAGAAGTGAAAGAAGGAGCCCTCCGGCAGTGCAGAAGGTAAGAACGATTCCTGTTCAAGATGGTAGTTATGAGACGCCTCAGAAGCGAACCTTAGACAACAAGGCAGCGCCTGTGCTTGTGGTTAAGGAATCGGGGAAGGACCGGCTTCCTTCCGTGAAGAAAAGTTCGAGAGCAGCTGTGGACGTGACTACGGCAGCTACCGTGATCCAAAGTGTGTATCGGGGATATGCCGTGCGTCGCACGGAGCCGCTCAAACATCTGCGAATTATCTCGAAGGTTCGATTGGAGCTGAAGGAGCTTGTAAACCGAGTGGCGGAGCCGGAGCAGTTCGACAAGCTCCGGAGAGACGGTCTGGAGCGTCTGAAATGGAATGAGGTGAGCATGGCAATGTTGCTGCGCCTCGACTCCATACAAGGCGCGCATCCGGTAGTTAGGGACATCAGGAAATCTGTCGCAAAGGAGGTCGTTCAGTTCCAAGAGATCGTCGATGCAGCTTTGGACTCTCATGACAACAAAGAAACCGGAGTCGAAGAAAGGGAGAATGCCGATGATTTGAAGACTAGGAGTGACACGATTCATGACGAAGAAATCGTTGCGGAGCTGAATGATACGGAAGAAGGGAGTGGTGGCTCCTCTGTACGCAGAGATGGTGAAAGTGCAGGAGCACATGTCCAGGAGTCGGAGGGAGAGTCTGTCCTGGAACACATGGATGTTGAAGTGAGCACAGTCGTTGAAGAAGACGAGCCTGATGAGACTGCCTCACATATGGAGATGGAAACACCTGTGTCCTTGCCGATCTCTTCGCAGTCCGCCTGCATTGCAGATACCGAGATGGCCCATACCGGTGAATGGAGCATCCCGGTGGTGAACTTCGTTCCACAACCGCCCCAGGCTGCATCGAGTGGTCTGCCTGAAACCGCTGACCTGAACTTGTTGCATGTGAATAGAACTGGGCAATGGAAGTGCAGACAAGACACTGTAGATGCAAGTGGTACATTGGTGAAATCTGTACATCATGCTGACACTCGAGCTGCAGCTGAAGAGGCTGGCCAGGCTGGGGTTTCTTCTGGTCAGGAGGATGTGGTGATGGAGTGTCTTGTTGGTGGAGGGTCTCCGTTTCTTCAGGCAATTGCCAAGGATTCTGGAGGAGACAGTGGTGAGTACAAGAAGATGAAGGATGATACACAAAGGAAAGATATTGAAGAGCTGCAGCCAGAGGCACATAACATTGATAATGATGATGCTACAGAGCTCAAAGTAATCGCGCAGGAGGAAGTTTCAGTGAACATGCAGGAGGAAGTTATGATGGGCAACTCTCAGCTTGAGGAAGCTGGAAGGTTAGGCAGCAGTACTGAGGTGTTGGTATTCACTAAAAGTGAAACAGATCCAGGGAGTAATCCTCTGGTGATAGAGGAACCTTCTGACCACAAGGACAAGCTTTCAAGGAATGCAAAGTCCTCTGGAGTGGTTAAGGAGGAGATGGATGTTGGTAAAGTTGAGCCTGCAGCATGTCTTGTCAATGTGGATCTGGAGCAGGATGTTCCTATGGGTGCAATGATGTGTGATGAATGTGGAAGTCCAGGTAGGAGCACAGAGGTGATGCTTGCTAATGGTGACAAACCAGATTCCAATCATGAAATTGTGCTTCTTGGACGGACAGCGGTGGCTGGAGCAACTGAAGGAGAAGCTGACCATGGGAACAGTGAATATATGTCCTATTTGCCTTGCTTGCAGCTAGAAACTCTTCAAGGTAGTGGCCATGGTGACAGAATTCAGGCAATTTCAGGAGATCTGGGAATAGTGGCAACTGAGGTTGGTGAGACGCATCCTTCAACTGCAATAATTTTCCCAGAACTTTCAAGTTTAGGAGAGGTCACAGGCTTGTCAGACCGAGCTTTGATGCAGAAATTGTTGGAAGAAAATAGGAAATTGAAGGCAGCAATTGGAGAGGTTTTGCAATGGGGGAAACAACAAAGTGACATAATTCACAACCTGGCAAAAAGAATTGAGCAGCTGGAAGCAAAGGAATCTGGTTCAGACTTGCTCAAGAATGGTACGAATGTCATCAAGAAAAGAAGCAAGACTATTGGTATGCTCCCCAGAGATACCCTCTCAGCAGGAGAAGTGGAGAGTGTCTACAGACCTCCAAGGAGTGGTAGGTTTGGTAGACATCATGGCAGGAATAGATTACAGCATCTGGAAGATGGGCATTGGTCTTCATCAGCCGAGTCTGAAGAGTTTTTTTAGAGTATTTTTCTCTGAATGTGAAATGTTGACCTCCTGCACAGAGTGTGGTTTTCCACTCTTTCAGATTTACGCCAAGGAGTTTTCTGATATCCATAGCATGTGGAACTGTGGAGGCTTTTTTCCTGCATTGAAACTTTTACACTTACAGTGCACTGCTAAGTAGCACATGAGGGTAGAAATGGAAAGGATTGTATTTTCTTTCATTTTCAGATTTTATCAATTGGAACATTTATGAGACAGGTATCTCTTGTACAGTTTCATCTTGCCAAGAGCATAGAGGATTGTTTCTTCTCCTTAGACTGAGTATATATCCAAACAAATTCTCTCAAATGAGAATATTATTGTGGCAACTTCTCTTCCATTCTATGTACTTGTTGTATGTATTTTTTCCACTCTTGTTGTGCAGATTATGTCCCAGGTATATGGAAAGGTTGTGGATTTGTGAATGTGTCCACAATATTATTGTGTAACTGTCATTTCTTTTCTCACCTCATGTTAATTTCCCTCTTTGTGCAACAATCTCATTCATAACTGTCGTTTCTTCACTGATCTCATGGTAATTTCCTGCTTGGTGCAACAGCTTCCATGTGTAAACTTGGGTACAATATTTTGTGTTTGCAAAATATGTTTGGCAATCCAATGTAACAACTTAAGTAACTGTGTTAGATTCTCTCAGGAAGATGCCTATTTTCTGTGTGAAAATACACTAATCTGGTTGTACACAAGACTGGTAAAATTCTTTCTATGATGTACTTTTGGCACACTGGAATGTATCTTTGGTCTTAGAGAGATTAAAAAGTTCTCTCAGTCAGCTGAATGTTCAACTTGCTTTGGGACTTTTTCTGCGAATACTTATGCAGCAGTTGCACAATACTTATTACTATTATTGTTGCTATGTGTAATAGTGTGGTGTTGTGTGTAGAACATGCATATAGTTTGAAAGGTGAAGGGAAAAGGAAGCAAAATGGAGAATATATTCTACAGTTACTTTCAAACCTTACATACTCATAATGTGGTGGGTTAAGTGAACAATAGTTGATAGCATCTTTGCCTCAACTAGGGTTACAAAATGTCAAGCATTTTGATCCTGTTCAAATTGAGTTTTCTTGATATTTACACCAGTTCTCTATATTGAAGAAACTTGCAGGAAATTTAGTTTGAAACATAAATTGTAATTGTAAATAGCATGTAAATGACTGTGCATAACCATGTAAGTGAAAATCATTTACATGGTCAGATTCATTACACTAACCCTCATGTATATAATTTCATTTACACTTACACAGAGGTAGCATAAATACTTTTCAGGTGTGTATAAAGCCATGTGAATAAACAGTGTATTTTCACTCAACCAATCCTCACATTGGCACCTCATAGTGTATCAATTCAATCCATTCATTTTACATAAAAAATGCATGTTTGATTTTGAAGATCATTATGTACCATTTTTTTTGTAAAAGTGCATTTGCAAAGGTTGGTGAAGCACTTGACAGAAGGAAAAAAACATGTATACATGTTTTGCACTTATTATTTTTCCTATACTAAATATTACCTGCTTTTACACGGGTATGACATTGTGTATAATTGTACTTGTATTACATTGATGTTTCAACAGTTTTCTACCACATGAAGTAGCTTTACAGAATGATCCACTTACACACCCAACATTGTAGACTTACAGGAATGTGGGTGAGATCTTATACACTTACTTGAGGTATAAGTTCCTCTTTTACACTCTCATGACATATATATTTAAACCATATACACATTCCACACTGGTCCAAACCCAATTAATTCTGAAGGATGTTCTAACATTGTCCTGTTCATAGTTCATGCCAAAGGAAAGGCTTTGAAAGTCCCATCTTTCATGTTATGAGACTCCAGAACATTGAGCATTCAAATTCTCAGGTGGACTTTACATCCTAACTTGATATCTGAAATGTCAAGGAACAGGTTGTCTACAATGGGTACCATGTAAAAAATGCTGTCAAATCACTACATCAAAATATGTCAATCTAGGATTCCACATTGTGAGCTAGATTTGAAAAATCAAATTGCAGTATGATTCAAAAATACCTGCCCGTAAACACTTTGAAGCTTGACACAAAACATTTGAAACCATGGAGAACTTCAGGAGCTTAGAACTTGTCAGGAACATAGGTGGGCAGGTGGTATCATCATTCATCATTTTGCCTTTTGGCAAAGAAAAGGAATACATGTATCTTCTCATATACTGATAACTCTGTCTGTACTTAGAATTCAAGTCAACCTGAATAGAGAGTTGGGATGACCTGACAACAAAGGTATAGGGATTCCAAATCTGACAACAGAAGAGGAAAAGAGGAAAATACAACCCTAAAGAACAGCAACAAATTTTCTTAAAAAAGGATCAATTTGAACAGCAGTGAAAATCACAAGCTGTTCAGTGACCTCCCAAGTTCAACATGAAGGGCAGTGACCAGCTACCCCAACATCCCCACTGACTTCATCAGCTGAACAGTGGGTGGAGGTCAATGTCGTACATCATCCAACATATTGAGTTTGTCTCAAGACTTGCAGTAATGGTGGCCAAAAACAAAGTGCACAATGGAGAAGAATTAAAAACTGAACTCCTCACAGATGGGCAGTGGCACTAAGAAGAGGCCAAAGATAACAGTTCCTTCTCAAGTCTTTTCGCCCCACGAAGCATTTCCAAAGCCTCTGCTTGCTTTCCTGCACGCTTGAGCTCAACGGCTCGCACCTTCTCAGCCCGAATCCTCTCCTCAAGTTGCTGCCTCTGTTCATCTAATGCAACTGGGATGATCTTTGGAGATCCTGCATTAGCTCCCAACTTAGGCTTCAAACTACCTCCTGATAGTTGAGCCACAACAGCAGGCGCCTTGCTTACACTTGGCACACTTCCCTTGGTTGCATTCCTGCCTGGCAATTCCGCTCCTGTGATCCCTAGTCCTTTCAATGCAGCTAAAAGCTGCGGGTCAAGTAAATCCTCTACTCCATCAACATCTCCAGCATCCTGGTGCACATGGGTAGGATCCAAATCTTCCATTTGCTGCTCAAGTGATTTAGCCAGCTCAAATTCAGCATCAGCTTCATCAGTTTTTCCTTCCCGCCGCAAGGCCAGGGCTTTCCGTTTATGACCAAGAGACTCCTGCTGAAGCTTCATACGGTCTTTTCCTTGTCGCACTTGCTGTTGCATTTGCTCCTTGTGTGTTGGACCTTTTACAGGCAGGCTGTTCTTCGTCTTTGAGGCAGATGATTGTTCTGATTGAGTTTTCAAACGTGTAGACTCAGAAGATGTTCCTGCAGAAACTCAACCAATACTGACAAAATTGGCAAACGAAAGAAACATTCTAATGGAAATAGCATTGCAGCAGTGATACATATTTATGAGATTGCAGACAGAGAAATCCCCATGACAGTTTGATGGGAACAAAAACGTGATTGCAGTCATAAGCTTATGAGAATTGCTCACAAAGTGACCCTCACCTGCATCACAAATAGCATTGACAAGCTGTCATGACTACCCACTGCCTCCATCAGCTCCCAATGGTGGGTACAGATAAGTACATATCTAATATGCCTAGAATTTCAGGCAAACCTTACACAGAATCTGCATCATGAGTTCCTGTTGCAAGTCCCAAGTTTCTGAAGTCCAAGTTCAAGTCCAAGTTCAACTACAAGTTTGTCTATAGTTAATCTCAGACCAAAACACTTCAGATATAGAAGAGACATGTACCAGATGAAGAGGTTGGGCTTGCAAGGTTGGAAACTTGCACAAGGGACTGTATCTTCTCTTGGTTGTCAAGACCATCAGCACGATGATCATCCAGTTGTTTTTCTAGCAATTTGGCCTGTCGGAGCTCCTCCCTGGCCTCCACTTGCTTCCCTTCTCGTTTCAAAGCCAGGGCCTTGCGTTTGTGAGACAATATCTCTTGTGGCAAGCTTTCTTTAGATGTTCCAGATGACTTCTCCCTTCCAATGTTTGCAGAGCTTGTTTTTCTTTCAGCTCTAACATCCTCTGAATGATAGCTTGATGAAGGAGTTTGTGGAGGAGCCCATTCAGGCATTTTGACAGTAGTAGGAGATGACTCCACCTTTGATGGCATGTTTTGGCTACTGTCAAGCTTGCTATCTCTCAACCCTTTTGTTGCAACCATTTTCATTGCATTTGAAGCTCCAGAGTGTGGTGGACCAATTCCAAGCCCTTGAAGAGCTGACATAAGATCTGGATCAAAGATATCTTCAACAACTGCATCCCCATCATCATCATCATTGTCAATCTGATTTGCTGGTTTCTTTTGCTGAGGCAGTTCTTCCATAACTGTGTGTCCCTCTGCAGCCTGGTTTGGATTCCAATTGTCCCCTGAAAGTAGATCCATGAATTCTGTGTGCCAAAAATGATACGGCTTTTGAGCAGCTGCTTTCACCTTGGGAGCAGCATGCTCAGGCTCAAGACCTACAGCCATACCTATCTCACCATACTCACCCTTGAAAGGATTCTCTTCCTCCTTTTTGACATGTTTCTTTGCTGCCACAGCTTCGCCTCGCTTTTTTACTTGCCACATGGGAGCATCCCAATCAAACTGCATCAGATTCTCATCAATCTTCATCTCCCCTTTGCCTGCTGTCACTTTGGGATTCTTCTCCATTACAGTTCCTTTTGCTTGCGTTACTACACTCTTGATCTCTGGTCTAGGAGCTTGACGTACAGATTCGGACTGCTCAGCAGTGGCCAGATCTGGATGTAACAGGGTCTTTTCTTGAGGTCTGGCAGGCTTTGATGCAGGAGAGGTTTCTTGTTCCCCTTGCCATCCCAAGCCTTGCAAGGCAGCAAGAAGCTCTGGATCTTGCATATCATCATCAGTAACATCAACTTCCTCATCCAAAAACAGTGGTAAAGCAGTATGATCTTGCAGCCTGGATGCAACCTCCCGATTCCCTTCACTAAAGTGGGTCTTGGTGGGTCTTTTGTTAGTGGGTTCAGGAGGCAAGGCAACAGCTGGTTGACTCTTGGATTGTTCCAATGGTTCAAGATGTTCTATCTGTTTTTCAAGTATTTTAGCTTTCTGGAGCTCAACCTGAGCTTCCTCCACTTTGCCCTCACGTTTTAGAGCAAGAGCTCGTCTCTTCAGCCCTAGTAACTCCTGTTGTAGTTGTGACTTTGACTTAATCTTCACAACTTCAGGTTTCTCAGCTACAGCTACAAGTGGTTCCATGGTCTTCATTTCATCTATTGGAATTTGAGGAATCTCACTGTTGCTGGTTTGTGTAGTCTCCTGCCAACCTACTGTTGCAAGGGCAGCAATTATGTCTCGGTCCATACCCTCATCCCCTTGAGCATCCTCCATTTCTTCCTCAGACCCAGAAAGTGCCTGGAGGGCCTGGGTGCCTCGTCGTACTGCCTGACTCTCCTTTAGCATTGTAGACGTCTCTTCTTGTTGCTGATATTCTGCAGTGAGCATTCCAGGTCATGCAAAGTTTAGCAAGATGCCAGGTTTGTGCACAATCATAGTTCTCCAACAAACATAACCTCAAGCCTGCATCTTCTTGCAATGATACCCAATACTTATCAGCTGAAAAAACTGTAAAGATTGAAAAGCAAGCAAGCTATATAAACTTACCTGCCTGGAGCGTTTGTAGCCGCTGTTCCAGTATCTTGGCCTGCCGGAGCTCATCCCGAGCTTCTGCAGATCTTCCCTCCCGCTTCATAGCAAGAGCTGACCTCTTGATTGCAAGAATTTCATGTTGAAGTGAAACTTTCTCCGCAGGAGAGGGACTGACCTCCATCTTAAGCGCATGGGCAGAAGGTTCATCTTCAGCAAATCCCATTGCCCGGAGAGCTGCCATCATTTCTGGGTCATGCATATCATCATCTGTGACCTCCACTGTTTCATTACCATCATCCTCTACTCCAGGCAATGGGTCTTCTGGGACTGGAGCAGGTCTTATGTGCACCATCCCTTCCAGCCTCTGTTCAAGTCGTTTTGCCTCACTGAGCTCAACTCTCGCTTCTGCAGTCTTTCCTTCTCTCTTCAGTGCCAATGCCTTTCTCTTATGGGCCACTATTTGGTCCTTCAAACTTGGCTCAATCACTTGAGCAGGTTTAGGCACTTTAGCTGTAGTTGCACTATTACGCTCCAGACCCAAAGCTTCTTCCTCCCATCCCATAGCTCTTAATGCTGCCACCATTTCTGGGTCCTCCATATCCGATTCATCCACCTAATGCAACACATGTGCTAAGCCTATTTACTAATTGGCATTAGGTCAGCACCAAAATGTCTAATCCTCACCTAAAAAACCCACTTTGTTAGAAACCCAGTACTTGGGACAATGATACAAGACCTTTGTAAATGTCAAGCAAGCAAAATAGATAGTAAAGAGACAACACTTATGCACAGTGCAGTACCTCAATATTAGCATCATCATCATCATCCAGCAAATTTGGCAACATCTCTGGCATAGACTGAGAAGCACCTGCCCGACCCTTGAGCACTTCTTCTTTATCAAGGCCACGTATTAAGGCTGCAAGCTCATCATCTGATGCATCATCGCCTTCTCTGTCATCCTGACCCAGAAGAGCCATTTCTTCTGCCTGCTTTTCCAGTACCTTGGCCTTCCTCAACTCCTCTTTGGCCTCAGCCATATTCCCTTCACGTTTTAAAGCTAGTGCTCTTCGCTTGTGTGACAAGATTTGCATGGCTGTAGGGCCTTCTCTGACTGCACCAACTGGCTCCCCTACATCAATCACATTGATGCTTAGTACTACAAGCATGCTCAACAAGAGAATATGATCACTTGGATGTTGTTCATTTTTAGAATGTGTTCATCAGCAGCATTGAAAGTTCATGGTGAGAAGTCATCTGCTGAGGAGCACACCATATTATTTCCATTACTGCTAATGACCTACAAACCCTCACATAGCATTGAAAGACACCCAAACTCTTAACTAGGTGGAAAAGCCAATATATATTTTACACACACAGTTACCACACACCGTAGCATCTAGGAAGAGAAAAGAAAAACCTCTCAAAGAAACCTGTTTACCTGAACTCTTTGCTACTCGAGATGGCTTGGGAGCCATTTCACCACTGATTTCCAGTAGAAGTTCCTCTTCGTTAGCACTTTGCTTTTTTCCAGTCTCATGGAGATCATTATCTGTCCATCCTAGGTCCTTCAACTCCTTGAGATAGTCATCTTTATCATCAGATGCCTTCTTCCCCTTGACAAGCTCATTTGAAGATGCTCTCTGCTTTTGGCCAGTGGGTTCTGATTTTTGTACCCCTGGGGGTTTCTGCTCAATATCCTGAGAGTCAGGGGAACCTGGAGAATCTGAACTGGACTTGACCAGACCGCTTTTGGTTCGATGACCAGAAACATGGCTGCTAGAACTCACTGAAGTGGAAGCCGAAGCAGCACGCCGTTGGTTACGTTTGATCAGATGTTCCAGAGCCTCTGCTTGTCGCTCCATTTCCTTTCCCCGCTTAAAGGCTTTGAGAGCTTCATCATTTTTCCCTTCTCGCTTTAACACCAAATACTTCTTCTTCTCCTCATCTGCTTGCTGATGCAATTTTTCAGGTGAGATTGGGTCCTTCTCTTTCTCATCCTCAAGGTATACTTCATTGCTCTCTTCTGAATGACTGTGTCTACGGTTCCCCAGAGTTCTCCTATCTCCATTTTTTTCAACCTGATGCGAAAACAGAGAAAGGACTGAGTGGTTTGAAAAATAGTCCATTACACACATGTTCAGTGAACTTCAACAGCCACTGTTATTGACCACCTCCCTCATACCATCCCCGCTGACTTCATCACCTCCCAGTAGTGGGTGTAGGTCAATGTCATACATTAACAACAGTACTGAGTCTGTTGCAACAACAATAGTGACAGGAAGACTGAGCCAGGATCCTAGATAGCTCTCAATAAACGTACAAGAGAAGGAGATGCCCAGTGAAACCAAGAAGAAAACCCAAAAGAGAACCAAACAAGAAAGGAGGGAGAGAAGAAATAAACAACAATGGAGAGCTGTTAAGAATAGTATGATCTTTTGAAAACAACTATTAAGTACAGAGAGACAGAGATGTATTTAAGTTAAAGAGACATTGGAACTGGAGTGAACCTCATGATCTCCACTGTCTTTGCCAGCAGCACTTGCCAAAATTTCTTCCAAGCTCATATTGTTAGATGTTTCATCATCACCAAGAATCTGCTTCAGCAAATCTGCATCTGACATGCTGCTTGCTCTAGAGCCCCCTGAATGCACAGATCTTCATCATGAGAATAAATTTGTAATATTGGCTCTGGGACTGCTTTGACACTGGCCAGTGGAAGAGACCAGGACAAATTCCCTCAATTGGGACAAATCTTCTGCATGACAGCACTGATTGACCTAGTGGAGCACTGCTCAATCTGGGAAACCCTAATCTGACAGAATCTAAATGAGAATTCACTTAATTGGCTCCAGAAACTGATTGCTACCAGGTGTAAGCAGATGACATCCAAGCATGTGCAGTTAGATCGTAAGCTCATGGGATATGGAATCCTTCAAGTTAGGGCATAACAAACAGATTCAGCTGGAGGATAGCCATGAAAATCTGGCAACTCTATTGCTACTACAACATCAGAGTGTGGAGATTCAAGGAAGCCAGAGACATGTCAATAAGCAGAGGATTGAAAAAGGAAAATGTGAAAGACTTTCTGAGGTCTTGGAATGCACCAAACAAGCTCAGAAAGTGTAGTATACAAAAATAGTGAATATTGAATTGGTCGGAAAAACATTTGAGCCAAGGAGATCTGGATTCTCACTAGCTACTGGGAAATTCAATTTCGGCATAGAAGGCATTAATTCTCAGATTGCGAATCAATCCAACATAATGAAAGGAGGCTGGTTTGCAAAAACTGCAAAAGCGTCGTAAAGGGGAAGAAGAAGGACTGCACCTTTAGGGTTCTTGTTTTTGCCATACCGGAGTTCAAACCGGGTCGCCTCTTCGATTTTTTTGCAAGGCTCGCAGATGCGTGCAGGAGCTTCACCCTGGCCACGCAAAACCTGGCGTTGCTGGGTACAGTTGTTGCAGAAAAGCCCCCCACATCTGCGACAGTAATACTACACCCCACCCACCCACTCACCAATTCTTCTCAGCGCTCTTCAACCCTCAAACCCTCTTCCATGATACCCACACTTGAAACCCTCATCAGCCGCCGACCCATGTCCCCAAATTCCAAACTAACGAGAGCAAGATATAGAAAGAGCTCAATCTAGAGGAAAGGGAAAAAAATATGAGAGAGAGAGAGAGCGAGTTAGGTCGGGTACTTTGCGATTGAACAGGGAGAACGTCGAAGAGCATCCCTCGCAGTTTGCAGCGTCCGTGGTCCAACTGTGGCCACGAGCCGAAGGCTTGGGCGGCAACCCAAGCTTCTCCAACACCATCCTGTACCTGCTCCTCCTCCTCCCTCCTCATGCACAACACAAAAACGCTGCAAATTCTTGGAAAAATGTATATTCAAATGTAAAGTTCACAACTTCAACAAGCCTTTGAGAAGACTTGAGAATAAACAAAAACACCAATATCCACAACGAGGAGGACGACGACGAGATCGCGATTCCTTCCGACAAGTGTTCCGGAGCTTTCCGGACCCTCGAGGCGGGGTCGGGGGCGTCGACGAAAGGAGGAAGACGACGGGCCTGTTGAGAACCTCCGGGTATCATCAGGGCTAGGAGTGGCATTTGTGGGCAGTCGGGTACCAATGCACATTTGAAGGGTATAATAAGCATAATGGTAACCTCTGGCAATCGTGCTCATCGCCCTACCCAATAAGAACAAGGCAGAAGAAAATTTGTGATTTTTTTTGGGGTATTTTTTTAAAACAAGTTTTGGATGACATTGATAATTGAGAAATTGTATGGAATTGATTTTTTCAGAGGATGAGATCTGTTTTCTTTTTGAAAAGAAATATTAGGACTCATATATGCCATAATTGAATGCCTTTTTTATTTGTTTTCTTTTCTTTACTTTACTTATGAGCTCTAAATTGAGCAATTATGAGTTGACACTTGGGATAAATTGCTCAATTAGAAATGACCAAAAGAATTACCTATACAAAAGTTCCTTCTTTTAAGGGGGAAACTCCATTTATATTGCTTACTATGCTCGACCAAGTCAAGGTAATTCTTTGGTACTTTCAGGGCTAGTCCTTTTGGTTAATTAAGTGGTAGTGTACTCAAAATTGAGGGATATAAGAAGCTTTCAACAAACCATTATATCGTATTATATCACACTATCCTTGCAAATTAAATCATGCACTTACACAACCTTGAATCTTAAGACAAACTTGAAATTAGAACTTTATTGCCCACTATGAAAATTACAATTGCTACTTGCTAATTGTATCCTTATTCTAATAATTTGGAAATGTGCTCTCAAAAAGATTAGACTCTTGGTGTATCATTGCTTGATCTCTTTCATTCAACATTCACCTAACTTGTATTGTGGCCTAAAATAAATAAAAGGGTGAAAAAGTAGAAAGGAATAATTGAATTACCTTAATCCAACACATGATGTGAGATGTCAATTATTCACCAATATGGTGATTGAGCTTTCTCCAAGTAGTTGGTAGTTTGTCTGTTTAGCTTTTTGGGTCCAGGTGTTTACATTCATGAAGGTAATAGAATTGTGGGTGTTCAATCTGTTGTGTTTTGTTGGTAAACTCATATGTTTATCTTTTTTGTAATTTACTTTTCAAGACAAATTGTGGTGTTTTTTCGATGGATTGGTTCGATGAATTTTGTAGTGGTGGGAAAATGTTGAAGTTTGGACTATAAGGAGCGAAAGTCTATGCAAGTTGGAAGAGGTTTTGGAAGAAAAAGTCAAGATTGTTATATTGTGAACTTGTGAATGTGTGTGTCAACCTATGAGCATGTGAACAAGATGGAATATTTTTTTATCATTTCTTGATAATGTGGATGGAAAATATCAAGAATATTCCTTGTCACATTGGACAAAATCTTTGCTAATGTGACAAAATATTCTATTACATGTATTTGAATGGATGAAAAATATATGAATTTTTTGAATGAAAAAATATGAAAAATGTTATTTGTTGAAGAAGTTTGGACAACACAAGTGAATGAACAAGGATTTAAAGGACTAAACATTCACTCTAAATCTATAATACCTCAATGGGCTACAATTAGTTTTCCTTTTATCAATTGTAATAGGTGATGTTTCAAAATTTTGAAAATATTTTTTGTAACAATGTACTTATGACAAGTACCAACAAATCAAAAGGAGAAGATGATATTGATTTCAATTTGTTGGTCCCCATATGTGAATTGAAATGTTTTTCATAACAAATTACTTAAACCCAAATATTTTGTTCAACACTGTTTTGTATAAGTTTTATATATTTGGGCCAAAAGGATAGGAATTTGAAGTATTTTCTTGGGAGCCTAAACATTAGGACCCTTTCAAATTTTAAAACTTTTAATGTTGAATCAAAGAGGCTCATGCCAAAGAACGACTTTTTTTTTTTAAAAATTTGGTGATGTTTGATAATTATTGGTAATTGTCTAGTTTAAATTTTTTTCAATATATTTTGTGATATGCTTTGCAAAAAAAAATAAAAATCCACCTACTTAGATTATCATGAGGACTACTCCTAAACCAAATGACAAGAAGCTTATTTTTTTTAAAAAATTTAAAAAAAGAACAATATTTTTTAATTGTATTTACTAAGTGGATGATGTTGAATGTGAAGTTCAAAATATGGCACCAAAAAGTTGGCAAAAAAAAATAGAAATGCTAGAAAATGAAGAAAAAGGTTGTAGGAAAAAAAAATCTTCTAACAAAAAACTACTTTAGTCAATGTTACCACATTAATTTCAAAAGACTACTATAAAAAGATTTTAAAAAACAATTTGACTGTTATTTGCCATGATTAGTAGACCATTAATATTACATTTTAATGCAAATTAGGTTGTTACCCATATCGATAAATGGGTATTTAACCCATGAGCTTTCATAACACGCATTGATAGTCCAAATGTGTTCATTTTGCATGTTGTGAGCATTTTGTGTGAAATTTTATTTTTAGATCCTTGTTCTCTTGCAATAGATAAACAAACATGTTTGGTCAAACTCCTAAAAACTTAGACTTGTACCTTGAGGTTGGAAAGAAAGAGATGAAGTTTAACGATATAGAATACCAAATAAAGATGGGATATTGAATGGGAAAAAATGGCTTATAAGATTACAAAATTTATGTGATACTGATTTGCATGTTTGATGAAAACTTTCTTAATAACTTACGATAGGCTTCAAGAGACAATTCATGGCCAACACATCCAACAAATTGGAACTACAAAACTTGGTTGTTGAGACAAATTAATTGCCTATTGGGATTTGTTTCCCATAATAAGTATGCCTTCGAGACCGCAATTGAAAAAAAGTAGCTAGAGAACCACACCAACCCGGAAGAAGATTCCTATGAATCATCATGACCTGTTGACTACAAAGATGCAGATGCATTAGTGCCAATAGTATAAACTAGCATTTAGACTTTGCCTCCAATGCTAGAATCTTGGAGTGACAATGACAAAGACATGCAAAAAGACGTGGGGGAATCATCCATGGTAGAACACAATGAAATCATTTCAAATTTTTAGGGCTCCTTTCCTTACTATAGCAAAAGAGGGTGATAGATATCAAGAGGTAGAAAACACTATTGTGAGCTATGCCATGTAATGATTCAACATGAATGATAATATAATTTTTGAATTGTGCAAAATTCCTTTGGGTGTGTGATTGTGTTTTGTTTTCTCTTGTGCACGTGAAATGAACAAGACTACCAATCTTTATGAACATGGATTGTTGTAGAAAAATAACCAAAAATCTATTAATTGGAAGGTTTAATGTGTATTCGTTAAATATACACACATTTTGGAGTACAAAGTAGTTTGGGCTCTAAAGGGAAGTGAAAACCTTAAACCCTTCTCAAGATATATAAGAATGAATAAAGGACACAACAACATTTTTTTGTTTTATTTGAAAAGTTGAAATGAATTCCATAGAAAAACTAGAGGTATTATCATTTGTTGCAAAAGTTGGACAAACTTTTTCGATCAAAAGTAAACAACATGTATCAAAAGCACATCAATGCAAGTAGCCCCTCTCGATTCACGATGTTGGGTTTCAATTTGAAAGCAAGATAGGCATATTATAATGAACTATGTAATTTAGATGCTAAATTATTAACATTACAAGGGGCAAGCATTTGCAGGGAGCTTATAAATGATAAAAAACAAAACACAGAGAAGTATCAACCTCAATATCCCAATGAAAAAAATATTTCGAGAGAAATATTTGAAAAAACAAACATGAAAAGTTCTTTGCCCGGTTAGAAAGCCCTCAAAAAAGTGAAGAGAATACGCATGCTAGAAACAATAGTGAAAGTATTACAAGTATGTTTGAATGTGCACATTTGAATGCAATCAAAGACCTCATAAAACAATTTGTAGACAATTTCAATCTCCATGTTCCTAAAGAGAAAAAGTCATGAAATCAAAAACAATGAAAAAGGAATAATTACTCACAAACGATGTGTTGTTGATTATTTTAAGTGATGAGTCCGAAACAAAGGATGGACTAACTTGTATTGAAGAAAACAAGTACAAGATGTTGGTCGTGACTGACCACAACATCCAAGAGTTCAAATAGACATAAATGACGTATTGAATATATGATGATGTAAACATGACCATGTTTTGAAAGATTGGCATTGAACCAATTGAAATTTTTTTAGTGTAATATGTTTTGAGTTCAAAAATTTTAATTAGAGGTGAATCTATGCCTAGGAAATCTTTCACATGGTGGAGCAAGAACTAGTTGTCTTAAAGGGAAACCCATTCTATAAACTCATAAGACATAGTTTGTAGTTCACCTTTAGCTGCATCTTAAGATAAGGAAATCAATCACAATGTAATGTAGGTGAAGAAATGTGTTGGTAGGAATTCATTCCCAATTGCAAGAAGACAATATAGAGCAAAAAATATTTGCGAATGTCCACCAATGTAACAACAAAAGACATTGAGTAATCATAGAAATTCCTTCAAAGTTTGATATTAAGTCCATGATACGTTTGCATGAAATTTCCTATTAGAAGGAACTAGACCTTGGATTGATTGACATAATAACACTTGTGAAGAAGTATTAAAATATGTTCAATTGCATACCTTGTTTGGGGTTAACCATATTTTTATAGGTGAATTTATATTTGTGTATTTTTTGTGTGATAAAGAGTCATACACTATTAGTCACCATGGGAGCTTCACAATTTTCCATCCTTATTCATTTGAGGATGGCCATGGTACTGTCAATGATAAATTACAATTAAAATTTCTCAGGAGGATCAAGTTTTCACTTCAGGGATGAGGAGGAATAAATATAACCAAAAAACATTCACAATTTTCATGTTAAAGATAGAAAAGAGATTGAGGAAGAAGGGAAAAACAAAGGATAGAAAATAAGTGGAAGAATGTGAAGATTAAAGAACTGATTCATCAAGCACAAAACATCAAGGCAAAATTTTGTTTCTCCTTGTCCCAAATCTCATATGGGAATTTACTTATAGAGAAGTCCCAAATTATTATTTAAAATATATCAAAGAAAGGTTGATCTTAAATGACAAGGGATGGACTTAAAATAACAAAGAATGATGAGAATTCATTATTTAACATAAAATTCACTAAGTGGACATGATGAATGACAAAATGAAACATATGCGCATGTTGAAATCACTTTGAATTCACAAAAGCCATAACCATGAATAAATGCATAGAATATCTTGATAGTGTTACATATCAAAATTTATCTCCCATGAAGGATTGGTCCCACTTGTTGAGGTGAAAATGCACACATAGCCATTAAAGAAAGGGAAGAAGAATCATAATCCTTCTCAAACAAAATGAGACATTAGCTCAAGTCCATGAATTACAAGGATGAAAGAATTTTTAGCTTTTTTGTTATATATTAAAATTGGAAAGGGCAAATATGTTTTATTTTCACTTAATTGAAGTTGGAGAAAATGGGTTTAAACATTATGTGAACTCTAGAACCAATTGATGCACAAATGGGTATTAAAATAATTCAAAAAAGAACTTGGAAAAGAAAACAAATAAATCTTTCCCTCCAACCACTATATATCCCAAAAATCCAAGTTATCCACCCCCAAGTTCAAACAAGGAATGTGAAATTAAAAGTTATGCATCTAAAAGCAAATCATCTATGTATGCAAGAATAATTAAATCAATGTTGGAAATATCAGAAAATGGATCAGGGGAATCTATAATAGCCATAAGTACGATTTGAACTTGAACATATGAAGGCAAAATTGGGCTAATTAATAAACTTGGAAAGAAGTCTTGTGTGTAAAGAAGGGCATTTTGGTAGATTGAGGAGGAGAGGGCACCTATCGCAACCCTAACCTTGGGCTCGCGACCAAAGCAAGGGTTGGCAAAGGTGCAAGCTAAGAATGAAGCTTGGGAGTCACATTTCATGCTCCTGGAAGTGTAGGAAAGTGTGAGGGAATGAACCTTCACACCAAATGAACTTCCACTTTGGGAGTTGGAGTCTCGATGGACTCCCAAATCTTTAAAGGAAGATTGCAGGGGCCAAAATTAATTGGATTGAAAATTTCCTTATGTCATTGGAAATCTCTTAAAACTTAGATATCTAAAATGAACTTGCATGACCCATTTGGGTAATTAAGGCATAAGTTATGGCCAAAAGAAAGGTTGGGAGTCAAACTGTCAATTTGACTCCAGAACACTAAAAGTCAAGAATCGCCCAGATTTACTTATGTACAGGTGGAGTGCCACATATCGTTGGAAAGATCTTGATGAGGGCTACAACGTTTTCTTATACCTCATCTCAATCGGAGGTCTGCACAAGAAGTTATGAGCCTTCAAAGTCATGGAAGTCCTAATTTCAAGAATTTCGAGACTCCCAACTTGGGAGTCCTAAGACAAATGACATTTGAATGTTGGCCCCATGGCCAAGCATAGAGAATACTATAAGGGGAAGGTGGTGGCTTCCCCCAAATCTGGGTTGTGATGAGTCTTGTGACTCTGTATTTGCCTATGGTTCATCCGTGCACCAAAAATGTTCCAACTATGCACTAATTAACTTGTTGTTTGGTTTGTACAAGTCCACATGAATAATTGACCCGCTTGTCACTCGTCCTAGTCCCCATCCTGAAGCTCTAACATGCCCCTCTACCCCTGAAGTGTTGTGAACCAAAGAACATGCCCCAACTCCTTATCTTTCTATTGTTTTCACTTTAAATTCACATTTGAATATATTAAGGAGCTTGGGAGTGTGAGAGCACCTATTTGCAAGGGAAAAAAAAGATTAAATTGATATGAACAATTGAAAGGAATGCATGAACATGAAATGAAGATAACCAAAACTTACTCACAATTCATAACCCTTTTAGTTCTCTTCTTGGGTGGCCAATTTGGATCCAAAAAGTAACTCAACATCTCACTATACTAGAGATCAACTTCCTTCACCAATGGAAGTATTATTTCACAAAGGTTATAGGGTCTACCTTTAGCGCTAAGACATGCCTTTTGATTGTCTCACATACTTAGACTATGTTACTTGCAAAAGTCTCCTTGGTGTCAAAAACTTACATATATTTGAAAGTCGAACATTTAATGCATTAAATAATGATGGAGTTCACCATAACAGTGTCCAGAAAAATTTCAAAGGAGAGCAAGCCTCCATGAAGGCCTACAAAATGAAAGCATGAATCTCTCTAACACTTTTGAATGGTACACCTAAGGTCAAGATGGTCATGGAACTCTTAGAGGTTCATTAATTATAAAGAACATCCTCCTCCAAAACGGAAATTCCTTGAAAAGTGACTATAAAAGAAGGTAGGAAAAGATGGAAATTGATAAAAGCAAAGAAGATGGCCCTGCTAATAAGCATCTAAATAAAAACTCATGGGGTAAGGGAAAATGCAAGCGAGAATTACATACAAAAGGAGAATGCATGATTCAAGTGATGGCAATAACATACTTTTCAAATCTTATTTTTGATGCCAATAATGGGAAGGGAGTTTATCATAATCCACTTCCAGCTTTATGGTAAATTCATAAGCATTAACAAAATATGCGATTTCCTTTTGCACTTAAAGATCATTTGGGTAGAATAGAAGAATTATTCCCCTCTTTAAAAGGTAATGCTTTGCAAAAGAAAATATTGACTCCACATAGTCCTTAAAAAATCAAGTCCAAATTGGAATCATTGAAGTTGGATTGGACACAAATGGGATAGGAACACCTCTATGAATGTTGGCAAGAAGGAAATCAGCTCTCCCTTTACATGAAACCTCAAATAGATTTAATGCAAGAGTCATGGAGACAAATGGAGAGGAATCACATTCAAATATAGAAATGTCAAACGGAAATTACCTTTTTCATGATGTGTGAAATCTTGCCTTCTTCCACCAACTAATTCTTGCTTTTGAGCCAACTACATGCAATTGAATTCCACGAGACATTAAGTGCCCTTTTGATGAACCTTATCCTTTTGGTAGAAGGAATGAAGACATGACTAGGGAGTGGAGGTCTTTCTTAAGTCACAAGAATAGGGGGCAACAAAACCGCACTAGACGCCTAGGTAAGTGGTGCCTCCTTATGGATATCCAAGGTCTCATAAAAATCATCTTGGGGCCTCTCTATGTTAACCATAGATTTTGAAGTCAAAAAGTTCTCTTTAGCTTTCTTTTTAGTGGTATCCTTGGATTTTTTGGGACCTTGGGACATGTGGGTTTCTATAACCTTTTCTATAAACCCAAGTTCAAAACTTTCACAAAGAGAAACCTCAAAAAAAGATGTATAATCCTTAGGGCAATCAAGCTACCACCCATATTCTATGAGGTGAGGATTAGACCAATCCTTGAGTAGGTCCTTTTGGTACATGTTGTTGTTAACTTTTGGGTCTCTCCAAATAAGAAGAAAAGGTGGTAGGCACAAATTGCTCCTATTGGAAGGAGCTTGAAATTAAAATACCTGCAAAAAGAAACATGATTTTAATAATCTTACAACCATCATTGAAAAAAAATACAATCAATGTGACAAATTGGACTCACCTAAAGAGGACCCATTTAGAGGCCTCCTTACCATCGAGTTATTGGTCAAACAACTTGGTACATTTGATGTCGTCCTTCAATCTAAACTCTTTGAAAAAACTTGTTTCCCAAAGAACAAGTTTCCAATCCTTAATGTAATTGGCAAGGGAAGGAACTCATGGCTGAGGTGTGATAAAAAGGCCAAGCTCAGAAATTGCAGACTTCATTGTGGATTCAACATTTGCCTCCAATTGCATCAAGTAACGAATAAAAAGTTCTTAGATTTGGGTCCAAGCATGATCAGGGCACCCCCTTTGAAACATAAAGACTCACTCCTAGGACTCCTAAATTCACTTTTTTCTTCACTTTTCCCATGACATGTTTTACATTTCACCTTTTTTCTCATGTCAAATGAAATAATTTTGTTTTAAATTTGATGTAGGCTTCTAAAGTATTTATTGTTTCACTTATGAAATTGAGAATAATAAAATTTATCCAATGTGGGCCATTTTCTATCAATGGCTTAAAATTCCCAAAAATTTGACTTTTTGAAAAAAATTACATTACAATAAGGCATATGGTTCTTGTCACATTCATACATTTTACACACATTAACACATAAGGTGTTTGTGGTAAAAATCTTAGTCCAAAAAAAGTTGTTTAAACATTCTTTATGAATCCTTGAATTTTGTTTTTCTCATGTGACAAAGTCCTAATTTTTTTCAAGGACTTAGTAGGAATCCTTAAACTTGTTCAAATTTGAAATTCTATGCATAGAATAGTACCTTTGTAATGTATCTATCTATGATAAAATCAAACTTCCAATATGAATGTATCATTAAATTTCAACATGTTTAAGTGAGACGGTCTAGTGAATATAAAATGAGACGATCCTTTTGGATACCTTGATCATGCTTGGACCCATCTATAGTAAATCTTGATTCCCACATCTTGAAAATGAGTTCAAGTTTTAGGGAAAGTAAACACCAACATCAAGTAGCTACAATATTTGTGCAATAGCTCTTGCCCACAAAGAAAAACTCCATTTGAAAAATCTACAAAAAAACATTTGGCACACGTACACCTACTTTCATCACCAAAAGTTCCCAATAGGCACTAGTTCATTTAGATTTGAACCTAATGTGGACCCAACCTAAAACCAAAAAATAGCTTTTTAGAGTCATTTTCCACATATTGCATCAGGAAAGCCTTGCTTTGGAAATTTCAAGCTTTTATTAGATCTTGCAAGTTCATGAACATTTAAAGCCAATTTCAAAACTTCCCATGATTACCTTTAACTTTTAAAAATTCGCATAAATTAATGACTATTCTTTTAACTTTTAATCATATTCATATTTTGATAGAAAATCACTTAATGCTTGTTTTTAATGAATGTTACAATGTTTTAAACATGTTTCATGAATGTTTTTATGTGAAGATGATAACATTGTGATTTCAAACTAACATTTATTTGGAATTCTAGGGTGTCAACTTGTCTTGTGCAATGTGTGGAAGAATATTATTGTTGCGCTTGGGAAGTGTGAACAAGGAATATGGTTAGGAGTCGTGATTTAATGATCACTACACAATGGTCTACATAAGTGAAACTAAGGAAATGTTTCTACTATTACTAGTGTGTTTTGTTGAAATATTAGGATATGGAGGTTAGACTTTCAATGTGTTTAATCTTTTTAATTGATAAGATGTATAATAAATGAAAATGCTTTAGGAATTGATAGGAGGACTAGGAAAGTCACGATCTTTGTGAGGTGTGGGGGATTTTGTGATGTATGAATTGTAATCACTTGAATCAATTTGCAGCAACATGCAAGGTGGAAATGTGATTAGGGGGATAGATGGAATGAAAATGGACATTATAATGTGAATATTAAAAAACAATTATATGGAAGTTTATGTTGAATAGATGATAATGCAAAGGACCTTGGGATTTGCAAGTTGTTGACAATAGTTGGATTTATGTTGCGATGATGAATGTGGTGCCATTGAGGATACTAGAATGTTTGAAAAGTTTTTTAAAGGAATTTTTTTCTCATAGTGTTAGTAGTACATTTGTGAGAGTCATCTTATGTTAAATATTTGTGAATGAATTATGGTAGATATAATACAATGATGGTGTTAATTGTAAACATGTTGATTTGGAATAATTGAAGTCTAAAAACCTAAACGTGGGAGAATTGAAAAACATGCCATAAGAAATTTGAAGCTAGTGCAAAGGATTTTGGTTTGCATCATTGAATTGTCAAGTTCTTTAGTGAATGTATGTTGGACTGAAAATTGTGAAATACCAAATGGTTAATGTATGCTAATGCATGGTAATGCTTGTGTTTTAAAAATGTTGTGTGATTTGGTGTATAAGCAACAAGGCATTTGGGAGGAGTGGATTGTCAAAGATAAATATATTTGGGGATCATGAAATGTTTGTCTTTATTTATGGCAATAAGTGAGCATTTTGAAGTGCTTGAATTGTCATTATTGTGTATGTAGATTATATGTTATGAACGTTGTTTCAAAGATTTCATTTCGGTTATACTATAGCCGAAGGTGGAGGATACCAATTTCTATTAATCATAGATACAAATATAAAAAAGAGAATGGATAATGATTAGTTTTTGTAATAATCACAAAACCAACATAATTGCATAATCACCTTGTTTTTCAACCATCTTCTAACTCACCTAAACATCTACCAAATTTATTCAATGGACCTTAAAGAATCAACACTTTTTGGTTTCTCTCTCAAAAGCTCATTAATCTTCTTTTGGCAATTCACAAACACCACCACAGATTAAGGATTTTCAACATAAATAGAATGTTCTTTCCCCACAATAATATTCCACCTAGTAAGTTGAACAAAGGAGAAACATAATTACAAACAACTAATTCACAAAATCAATTCAATGACCCCAAGTTTGTTGATAGAATTCCCATTCCCTTTTAGAGCTCCCATAAATGTGGATATTTTTTCTTAACAACATAAAACCCATGTGTGTCCTTCAAAAAATATTAGATCACTTCCCACCCAACATGAATTTGCCATCCAAACCATTCATGAAACCTTTATGTGCATCATCATTTTCCTCAAACAGTCCCTGTTATTAAGTCCTAATTCTAATTCTTTTTTTTTTAAGTTCATAAAGTAAAAAAGTTCCATAACTCCAAAAAAAAAGACAAAAACTTGTGGTGTAACATTCTTCCCCAACCACCCATAAAACAATGTTAATGGATGTTCAAAAACCAAAAATAATTGAGCAAGACACTTAGTTTTTTCTCAATGACGCCATATTGTGAGCTTGTGAGCCTGTGAGCATGAGCTTATGAGCAGGATGAAATGTTTTTTAACATCTTTTTTATGACGTTGATGGAATATGCCAAAAATACTCTTGCCACATTGGATAGAATATTTGCTGATGTGGCAAAATATTATACCACATGTATATATATGGATGAACAGTAGATGAATTTTTTGGATGAAAATATATGAAAAATGTTATTTGTTGAAGAATTTTGGACAATATAGGTAGATGAACAAGGATTTAAAGGACTAGGCATTCACTCCAAGTCTATGTACTTCAATGGGCTACAATTAATTTTCCCCTTATCGATCGAAATCAATGATGTTTCAAGATTGTGAAAGTATTTTTTGTAACAATGTACTTATGACAAGTACCAACAAATCAAAAGGAGAAGATGAGATTGATTTCAATTTAGTGTTCCCCATATGTGAATTGAGATGTTCATCATAGTAAACTACTTAAACCCAAATATTTTGCTCTAATTGTTTTGTAAAAGTTTAATATATTGGGGCCAAAGGGATAGGAATTTGAAGTATTTTCTTGGGAGCCAAAACATTAGGACCCTTTAAAGTTTTAGAGCTTTTAGTGTTGAATCAAAGAGGCTCATGCAAAAAGACAACTTTTATATTAAAATGTTTTTGGTGATGTTTGGTAATTATTGGTAATTGTTTGATTTAATTTTTTTCAATATATTTTGTGAGTCACATACTCAATTTGTGGTTTTTATATTAATATTATGTATGGCAATCAATTTGAGCAAAATAAAACCTATTAACTTTAGAATATTAGTAAAAAATATATTTTGTGTATGTACATCATCTGAAACATTAAAATTTTCAAACTTCCTTAATTGAACGAACACCTCTACATCTAACTAACAAGTATGAAATTGAAACCACTTTATTTCAACTAGAGACAAAGTCACTTCTACTTCCCAGGAATTAGAAAATTGAGATTGGTTATATCTAACTACTCCACTGCTGTAGTTATAGATGTTAATTTATGGACTTTGTTCCAACTCTAAATTGGATGATGAATGAACATTTCCATTAGCCCATAGAACATCACATGTTGCAAGATTTAATATTTAAGTTCTTACAATGCACCCACTTGTTGTGTTCACCCAATGAGCTTGTCATCATTGACACCAAATTTATGCAAATGCAAGTAAGGAAATTACCAATTATAACCTCATATTGTTTATGATTTTCATTTGGACCTAAAATGATTCTAGATATATTTTTCCATAGCAAGGAGAAGGAACATTGGTGGGTGGTAAGATGTTTGCCAAAATAACATGTCCAACCTCCCATTTGTTTTATTGTTGAGTAGAAATCTTGAATATTAAAGCAAGACGAATATTTTTCCTATTTTGAGTTTTCAGCCAACTACCTACATCCATCAATTTATTGATAGGAAGATATGCATCATCACCAAAGAGATTTTTAGGGTGCCACTTCGGTTTTTCAAAAAAGATAAAACCAGCTTCCTCTAATGCTAGCACCTCATATTGGGTGAGATCTGTTCTTTCCTGCACATGCCATTAAAAAAACACAACAAGCATGTCAATTGTGTACTCTTTTTTGATGCCTCCAACACAATGACTTTGATCATCATGACAAAACCATAACTTGTGTAGCTCAATTGATGCATCTCTCGCAACATTCCAATTATCAACATAACAAGGAGTAGGAATGCCCCGTTCTATTATCCTTGAAATGATTTTTTCCTTGCAATAATGTTTGGTGTCTTTTTGCAACATCGAACATTGGGCATTGAACTTGGGGTGACATCATTCAATGTGCTAAACATCATCACCACAAAGGGATTCCAACACCTCTTCATCGTTATGAATGAAAATTGGGAAGCCCTCTTGTGAATGGTTAAACTAGCCCACATTTCCATTGGGTGCAAAGTTGCGTGAAGTGAATTCAACTCATGGACAAGAGAAATTTACATGATTGTGCCTATGCAAGTCGCCTTCTAATCAAGGGAGCTAATTTTATTTTCATTTGACAAATCCAAATACCTCTTCACCTTCCAAATGGGGTATCCTCAATGTATATGAAGAACCCGAAGCTAATCTAACAACTATAGTAGCATTTGTAATGGATCACTAGATTAGTTCACCTTACACAATCGTAATTCATCCCTATTCGGACCAATCCTTGAGTGACCATTGTGAAGGAAAGCATAATACTATGTTGATTGCCTAAAAGTTCACACATAATCATTTGAGGTGGTGACATGCAAGTAGGCACCTCTTTTCCCAAATTCTTAAAGCCAAATGTCATGAATTGTCTCCAATAGGTTACAAGTTGGCATTTTTGCTTCCTCCCCCAAGGAGATCTTCTACATTCGCATTGAAGAAATGGATTCAAAGCATAACAAGAATAATTATTTTCAATGCACAAAATGGTGCAGAAATTTTTTACATCTAGCATGAATCTTCCCCATTACCTCACTTGAAAATGCCAAAAGCTTAGCTAGTTGTTGAGTTCATGAATTGCACCATTGGCAACAACCCCAAAAGAATACCACCAAGATCAAATTGCAGCATAGTAGACATTAGCTTCTTCTAAGGATTTTGTTTTCTTATAATCATAACAAAAAACTTTGTGCCAATCTTGGAACTTCATAACAATGAGTTGCTTTGTGTGCCTATCTAATGATTGAATTTAATGGAAAAGACAAGTATTATCCTTGTTAATCAACTTCACAGTGGGATCTTTGGTCACATAAATAATATAGACATCATTCCAATTTGCTTAGGCATTGTCTGCCATGAAGCCTCTAAAATTTGGATTTGTTACACCTTTCTTTAGAACAATGACATTCAACTTCTTCTAAAGTATACAATGTCCTCTAACTACATATCACAAATAGCAATAAACATTACTTTGCAATAGATAAGGTCATAAACAAGGCAAGCCTTGGTCATCCAACCTTGAACATGTTTGACATGATCAAACATCATTTAAGAATTTTCCAAATCATCCCCATGTTGTATTCACTTGACTAAATCAACTCCACAACCATCCCTTTCGACCGACATTTTGAAAAGATAAACTTTTTTATTAGATTGTTGCCCAAGAAAACAATAGTCCTAAATGTAATCATAAGGACTCATGGACTTGAACATGCGGATGGAATCAAGGGAGTCCATGTTCCTCATGCGATGTTTGAACAATGATATTAGGTTACAAATATTAGGAGAACATAAAGGAACGAACATTAACATGGTTTGATTAAAATTTTCACCTTTTAAAAGCTCCACAAAAACATTTCCATCCTCATTGAAAAGGTGATGAAACAAAAACATTTTACTCGCAACCAAGGCTATTGCGGAAGATGTAACATTGGGCATACATAGAACTTCCTCTGCAACCATGCTTTTCACCTCCTCGAAGGACTCTCTGTACTTTCTTTTGGAAACAGGATGCGCATGCATTCCAAGGTGGATGGTTGCTCTTAACAAATTGGACAATGAATGAACCACATAATACATGTGGCATATACAAGTATGCACACACATGGGGGAAAAACCACAAACCTTACAAATAATTAATGGTGCAAGCAAGAGGAGGCAGGACAATTTCGCTAGCAACAAGAACTTGAGACAAATCACCATTCTAATCGACTTCATTGCAAGCATTAGATTAGATAAACACATAACAAAAGTCATTTTAACATCAAAGATGGCCTAAGCATTTAGTACTTCAAAAGGCCAAACCAAAATAGTTAATGTTGGTTGTTTTCACCTTGCACCAAGCATGACTATTGTATTTTTTGTCCATGCCTTGCATCTGTTTGGAAACTCCCATTGGCTTGCAGACAAAAGGAAGCTCAAACAACACATTGTTATCAAACTTCATGGGATGAAAATTGATTGCTTCAATTCTCATTGTGGCATAATCCAAAGACTTCAACTAGTTAAAAGTATGCCAAATTTGGGACATTGTTTTCAGAAAATCCACAACACTGCGCATGACACTTGTTGAAGTTGATGACACCGACACATGGGTTTCACTTGGCCCTTGTGAAACAACATTCTCTCACTCACATGCATTGAACACATTAGAACTAATGCCAAAGTTCTCATCTTCATTGGATGAATTGTAGAGATTAGTGAATATTGATTCCTAAAGCTACTTTGAGGATCCAAAGTGCATTAGTTGGTCATCAAGATCAACCTTGACTTCAATTACTAGAAAAACACAATTAGCAATGGACACAATCATGCCCGGTGTGAAAATTATATCTTGTGAATTCTGAACCAAACTTTCACCAATTGTTTGATACCTACCATTATTAACCATCCATTGTAATCCTTGGGGGCCAAATGATGGGACTTCGTAGATGGAACTAATGATAACATTATTATCTCCATACATAACATCTTTGGAAACATGAACCAAACCCAACTAGAAGCCAAACATTACGCAAAGGCATTTTTCCATCACTTAAACAAACCCTTCATCTCCCACCAACATTGTGAGATCATGTTTTCCTTATGCATGAAAAGTTGCCATTGATTTTGGTTTGAAAATTAAAAAAAGGTGGAAAAAGGAGTATTAGAAAATGTGTGTTGAATTAACATGTACTGCAACATGTAGCCATAGGAAATGATGCACCCCCAAACTCCTTAAAAGACCAAAATGTGGGTCCTAGAACAAAACAATGGGAAAAAAAAGAAGTTGGGGCACACTTCCTAACTCATAACACTTCGAGGGTAGGAGAGTGTGTTGGAGCTCCGAGATGGGACTAGGACTAACTCATAAGCAAGAGTTCAAAATGAGATAACCTGGACAACCAAAAAAATAAGGTGGTTAATGCAAGTTGAATGGAAGTGATGCAACGAACTTAATAAAGACAACCTCAAGCACAAGCTTTACATTGCCCGCAACCTTTGGGAGGAGGCACCACTCCCCTCCTTATAGTGTACTCTATGCTTCTTTGTAGGTATTACATCCAAATGTCATTTTTCCCTAGGACTCCCAAGTGGGAGTCCCAAAAATGGGACTCTTGTTGTCCCAAAACTTTGGATGTTCACATCTTTATCAAATCAAGTTTTTTTTTGGGAATGTGAGGGAATATATTATAACCCTCAAAAAGATCTTTCCAATAGTGTTTAGCACGCCCTAATCAGAGTTTATTTGACCCCTGTAATTTGACTCCCACCGTTTCTTTTGATCATAATTCATGCAAATCAAGTTTGAATGAACAATGCGAGGCACTTTAAGCATGTACGCTTCAAGAACTTTCTAATGGTATCTTGAAGGTCAATTTGGTGCTTGTTTGCCTTTCCAACCAAGGTTCTGAATATTTGTGACTCCCGCACGAATGCAACTCCCAAAGTGAGAATGCACTTTGGAGTCATTGGGTTCCATCCTTTGCACTTTGCTTCATTTGTGAGAATGTGTTTCACACCTAAACACATTTTTTGGCCTCGTGGGCCCTTGCATTTCATACTTAGTCGCAAATTCAATCTTAGGGTTACAACAAGACATGAAAAAAATTGAGATGTTTGATAAGTTTTTTTTTTCTTGTGTAGTGACTATGGGAAAAAAAAAAATCCTCATTTACTTGAAAAATAATATTTATTAAGCGATCGTTGAAAGTAAATTAATGACATAACAAAGATTAGAAGGTATTGAAATCCTCCTAATGCCCAAGAAATATAATCAAACCGTTAATGAATTGAATAAAATTTAATACATCCTACCACTATTGAAGAATGAAAAGGAACCAAAACATAGTGGGGATAAAAGAAATCAAGGGACATAAATTATCTTCAAATTACTTGAAAAATTTTAATGACATTAAACAAAGTTTTCCAATTAAACAATACAAAAATTATGAGTTGCATTTTTTTTTGCACCATAAAACCTACTCCTTAAAGTTGATACCTTTGGGATGTAATGTTTTCCTTAGATGTGAGCCATAAGTAGGTAGCAACTAATTAATCAAAACAAATTGTTGCATACAATAAACATTGAAAAAAGGTAGGCGTGATGCAATCTATTATAAATCTATCGCAAAAGGACATCTATAAAGGTGCTCTTGGAAATACTTGTCACATTTTTTCCCCTACAATATATGAAGTGACAAAACAACCTTCTAATGGCCCAAATACATACATAAGTAGAAATGTTGCCATAAAACCTTGAATTATATGGACTTTAGCGGAAGTTCATTTCATTATGAGAAAGCAATTTTTCACTAGTTCAGGGCTGGAAAAAACTCGATTTTTTTCCATTAGAAAATCAGGTTTTTGGTTTTAATGAATAAAACTCGATTTTCGCTCTATAAAACTTGGTTTTATTTCGAAGTTGGTCAAGCCCCGGGCCACCTGCACCCCTACCACCGCCAATGCGGCAAAGGCAAAATTGAATGTCAAACCCTAGTTATTAATATAACTGCAATAAATAAATCAATTAAAATCCGATTATGATGCTATCCTGGGACTCAGGTTTTATTTAAAAATTGAATAAAACCCGATTGAATAAAACCCAATACTGCCAACCCTACACTAGTTATTGATTTATAACATTTCATGGTATGCATTAAAAATGATAAAATGAAAGCACGAGTAGAAGTGTAATTGTTAAAATGGTTACAAATGGAATCTCCCTAAAATGACACATCATGAACACCATTATTATGTTCCAGGAAAGAAGTTGCTCATTGTTGAAAAGACATTTAATTTTTCATGAAAACCTATATACCAAATTAATATCCATGAAAATAACAACATCCCAAATGAACCACATGAATTTTTAAAAATATGTTTACACATTAATTTATTTATTTTTGACTATATATAACACCCATATTGATTGGAAAAAATATTTCAAGATTCTAGGATCTTTCAATGTCCTTTAACCCTTAAAATTCAAAGGGGTACAATGTTTTCTTAGGTGAGTTAAAAATGACATTTGCAAACCTTTTTGGAATGCATTTTTAATGAGATTTTATGAAATAAAAGATATGGATGACCACAACAAGGCCAAAGAACAATTAAATTATATAAATTAATTATAAACATATATCATGTTGAATGATCTTGAAATTGAAAATGATTACCAATTAAGGGCAACTTAATATGCTGGAAAGATAAAAAAGAAAAATTCACTTCTCAAATTGTCAAAATAATAGATATTCCAAGAATTTTTTTTATAGGGGTCTTAACACTTAAGAAAATGTTAAATAAAAACAATGCTACCTTTTTACTGATTTTCATATGTTAGGTAGAACATAACTTAAGTAACTACCTTTAAAATAAAATACTATGATAAATTATCTTTTTTGGAAGGAGATATTCCACCAATAAACAAGCCAGTTAGTGGGTGTATCTCTCAACATTTTTTTGTCCAAATGTATTGAGAAAATTCCACCTTGAAAATTAGACAATTTTCATGGCCAATGCCACATATTTAGCACATAATAGTTGTCTTCATTAAATTGATGATTCCTAAAAAAAAATTTGAATTAAATTTTGTCTTCCACTAATATTAGTTGATTGAAATCATGAAAATGGATAAAAAACTCAATTTAAGCCTTTAGTGGTGAAACTTGTAAAAAATTAGTTAAAAAATTGTTGCATCAAGGCTAGAAACATTGTACATAAAAAATTAACCCATCTATATTGATTAGGGTAGAGGTGTTATTTTATTATCAAGAGATGTATTAAGAAGATTAGGAGCCCAAAGGACGCCTCAATGCTCATTGGCATTACAAAGGACCTCACTGCAAATTCAATGCGATTGATAGGATTATACATTATATACCTAGATACTCTCACCATCTATCAATGTATGGCGCATTACAACATTAATTAATCAATAAGGAAATTGAACACATGAAAGGAAACCCACAATAATAAATTCCATGAGAATATTTTATTAGTAGGAAAACACATTGATATTTATTGTACATATAACTCGTACACAAAACAACAAAACCAAGACATATCCATCCTTGGATCACCAAGGGATATGAAATATTTACCATGGTGAATGGGTAAAAGAAAGAAAGGCATACAACCTCCAGTAAGCTAAAAGGTAAAAGCGATAAGTTGGACGATAAGCATAGGATAATATAAATGACAATGTTAGGGTTCAAACAACTAGCAATTATATTTCAAATTGTAAATGCAAGGAAAGCAAGAAAGAGAACTGAGGTTTACTACTACAAGAAAACAAAAGCATTCTCACATGTGGATTAGCTCAAAATAGCACAGAAAGACGGAAGAAATGGCACAATCTTGAAAGAGGTCCTTGCAATTGCAACACTATGACAAAATCGAGGAAGAAGTAAGTTTGTATTTTCTACTGCATTCTGTTTCATAATCTTGCCATCTTGAAGTTGTATTATCAAGTGAGTTGAATGGACTAGGGTTTCTTGGAAACGTGTTCTTCAAGGTCTTCATTTACAATAAAATGTAATTCCATTTCATTTGCAAGTTGCAACCAAAAGTATTCAGGACGTAACCATATGTTCAATTTACTTTATTCAGGCCTTTGTTGCCACAGATAACCATGTAATCCTTCCACAACAAATGAGCTTTGCAAACCTTTCTTTTGATTTTTTGATTTTTTATTTTTCTACACCATCTCCAACTTTAAGTGCTTATGTGTTCTTATTATTTTTTATCATTTATTCAAGGAAGGAGTGATCTCTCCCTATATTCTTGATTTTCTTTTGCAACCTTTGAATTGGTTTGTTCAATTTTAAAGAATGTAAATCTCGTGTTTGTTCTATGTGGTAGAAGAAACTAGGGCTCCTTTTCTATTAAATTTTTTTTCTTATTTTTCCCCATATCCATTTTATTTTTTTATTTTTTAAAACTATCCTTTTTCAATGCTTGCCATAGTTAGGGATTTCATGAGCTCCCAAGGTTTGTCGAAAGGAGGGATGAATTTTTCAAAACACACATCTTGCACTTTGAGAGGAACTTTCTCGCACTTATATCGTCCCTCAATGTTTGGGGTACTTTTGGCAACAAAAGTACCCTAGCTTTTCTTTAAAACTTGCCAATTGATCTTGCTAGCCACTCCTCGTATGCAGTTGCAGGAGCTTAACAGAAGAACACATGTTGCATATTTTTTGTTTCGCTAGAGCTCCATCACCACTTGCTTTAAGGTGCTTAGAAGAGCTCTACGAAAGGAGATAGACTCCATATTTTATTTTATTTTAGTCTTCTTCTTGCATTGTGGAGGCCTCCAAAACCAAGGAGCTTCGAGCTACTCATATTTTCCATTGTTGAAATTCAATAACCTATTGTTTATAGGCACTTTTAAACGAGCTAGGAGGTGAGCATTTTTGTTTTCATAGTTTTCTTCTATGTTGGTCAATGTTCTCATTAGTCCTAGGGTGGCAAAAGTGCAACTCTTACCTTTTTTTTTCTTGCAAGGAGTTGAGGTCTACCCTTTTTTTATGGTCCTATTTGATTTTCATCAAAGCATCAACTACTGGTGGGAACTTGACCTCTAGTTATTTCTTACAAGGTTGGATCTAATCTAATGAACCTCACCATCATGGCAAGAGCCACACATCATTCTTGAGAGTGCTCGCAGATGAAGGATGTGAACGCAAGTTCGTTTACTTTTTTATTTTTTTATCTACTCTCTTTTAAAGTTGTTGTCAATGCATCCGTAAGGAGAGAACAACTCTCAGTGTCCCTAATAACACCTCTCTAGTATTTCTACGTCCCTAATAACACCTCTCTAGTATTTCTCTTCTTCTACCTCGCAACCTCCATGCTTCAAGCTTCTAGGAGCTTTTATTAACCTTAAATTGTTTTTTTTAATTTTTTTTTGTAGGGCTGTAAATCTAGGGAGCTCAAATCTCCCTAAGTTTCCTAGTCTAGTCTAGTCGTCAACATCGCTAGAGATCCTAGGCCAACCTATGGAGGCAATTTGTAGGAATGAAGGCACGCAAGTGCAAGCTAGTCTTCTTTCTTTAATTTCTTTTCTAGAGAGAAGCTTTCGCCGATTTTCTCATTCTATCATTCACTAAAGATCCCTAGCCTTGTAGTTTAATGTGCTTGCAAGACTTCTAAGAAAAGAAATTACCATTTTTTTGTGTGTTTTTTGTAGGCTTTAGAGCCAAGGAACACAATTCACTCCTTAGATTCTAGGTCGTTGAGATCTCAACATGGTTACTTCTGGCAAAAGTACCCGTGTGATGTTCTTTTAATAACTCCACACTTGGCATGGAGTTCAACTAGTCTACATCCTCTGTTCACTTGCTTGAAATAAATGAAAAAGATGGAGCTCCACTCTTTATTACGCTTGCGATAGCACAAGAGAAGGGCTCTTCTTCTTTTTGTTTTTTATAAAACACTCTGAATCAAGTATTTTTGTTGCCGAAAATACCCAAATGAATTCGCTTTATCAAGACTTGATTGGCTGCATTCTTTACAAGTCCGTGACAAGATCGAGGGCATTTTTTAAAAATTTTATTTCTTCATTTTTCCATATCCAAGGAGGTGAAAGGTCCCTAGATATATCGTTAGTCCACCTCCAAGCAAACATGTGTTCTCACCCAAGCAAAACTTGGAACTTGGGTACTTTCGACAATGAAAGTACCCAAGAAATGTTATTTCATATTTTTCCGCTCTCTCCATTCAATAGGGAGCTCATCTGGCCTCCCTCGTATGATCACTTGAATTAGGTAAGGGGAGAGAGGGAGCTCCATTTCTTGATTGTGCTTGTTGTAGTGTGAAAGAAGGGCTCTTCTTCCTTTTTCATTTTTAAAAATTTGAGATTGGGTACTTTCTTTGCTGAAAATACCCAAGTGATCCAACTATGTTGAGTTGACCATCGTAGCCTCCTAGTTGGATGCTTTTACAACTTCGTGGCAAGAGCGAAAACGATTTAATTTAATTTAATTTTTTTTGCAGGGCTCCATATTCGGGGAGTGCAAAGGTCCTTGGATACATTGCTAATCCATCATGGAACAAAGATTTGCTTTCATCCAAGCACAACATGGGTACTTTCAACAATCAAAGTAGCCATGTCATTTTCTTTTTAGAGTTTGGTAAGGGGAGAAAGGGAGTGCCCTTCTTCATTGCGTTTATTTGCAAGGTTCCATATTTAAATAATGTTGAGGTCCTTAACTATTTCATTACTCTATTGCTAAGTAGAGATTTGGTCCCATCCAAACACAACATTTATACTTTTGGCAATGAAAGTACCCATGTCAGTTTCTTTTCAGAGCTTTCTTTCCCATGCAGCATGGAGGTTAGCTGTTTTCCCTCCTACCTTCACTTGAATGAGGTAAAGGAAAAGGGGAAGTCCTTTCTTCATTGTTTTTGTTGTAACGTGAGAAAGGGCTTCAAGCTCTTTTTCTTATTTAAAAAAAAATTCAAATTGGGTATTTTTGTTGCCAAAAGTACCCAAGAGACCTCACAATGTTGAGTTGACCATCTGAACCTCCCATTTGGATTTGCTTCCTACAATTCTATGACTTGAGTGAACACAATGTTTTTCATTTTAATTTTTTAAAAAATGGTTCCATGTCTAGGGAGCACAAAGGTCCCTGGATATTTCATTTTTCCATTGTCGAAAAAATATTTCTTTTCATCCAAACACGACTTGGGTACTTTTGGCAATGATAGTACCCAAGAATTGTGTTTTAGTTCATATGCAACATCAAATCCACTAGGGAACTCTGGTGTTTGTCCACTTTTTGCTACTTTGGCATCCATCAATTGTCGCTTGTAATAACTGAAGGGAGAAGGAAAGTTCTTCCTTCATTGTGCTCCAAGGGTTTCTATTTTCTTTTATGTATATTCTTTTGTTGATATCAAAATTAGACACATTCAATGTTGTTCTTCTTTCATGACATTGTCAATGGATCAATTTTTTTTTGAATTCCAACTCTTTTTGGTTCCATATTCCTATGCCAGACACCTTATGCCTATGTCCAATGCCAAATGTGCATTGACATAATCTAACCCTTTGCCCAAAACC
>Ga0116227_10000701_pt1 | contig 67833 bp, 52 predicted proteins | sample S1TSphgellanicum_FD_89693 | JGI IMG/M metagenome (GOLD analysis project Ga0116227, IMG submission 89693) | Host-associated microbial communities from peat moss isolated from Minnesota, USA - S1T2_Fb - Sphagnum magellanicum MG | ecosystem: Host-associated > Plants > Peat moss > Unclassified...
TCACGATCTGGACCGGCGAACCGGCCCTTTCGCGCACGCGGCGGGGCAATCGACGGGACGCGAAGTGCCTCCCTTCGGATGCGGGTGGCGCATCGGGCTGCGCATCGGCGGTCGCCGCGCCCGGATCCTTGTCATCGGGGTTGCGCAGCGACAGCGACAGCGCCCCGACATGTTTGGCCAGCGACAAAGTGGCCACTTGCGCAGGGGTCAGCGCCAGTGTCACCGTGCGCGCCGCTGCGGTCAGCGCATTGCCATTGTTGGTGCTGTTGCCGGACTTGGCGGTGTTGGTGCCCAGCACCAGTTCGCCGACCGCCAGCACGGGCACCATCTGCAACAGGGTCCGCGCATGGCTGCGTCCTGTACCGCGCGCGCCGTTGATCGCGTCCTGTCCGGGATAGACCGCCTCGACATCGACGCTGTCGCCCGGACGGATCAAACCTGCCACCGCAATTTCGGCGGTGGTGTCGATGCTCATTGCGCGCATGCCAACGGGCACGCGTATCGCCAGTTTGGTACGATCATCGATCATCGTGCGCTGGATCAGAGCCCCGGCCGGAATGGCGTGAGTGGCGACTTTGCCGATCGCTTCGGCAGGCGTGGCGGCGGCGGGGTTGCGGTTCGCATCCCCCACCGCATTGCGCACCAGCGATGCCGAGATTGTTTCGCCCACGGCGATGTCGCGCGTTGCACTCGCCAGCGCCAGGCTCGACGCGGTGGAGACGGGAACCGGATGCGCGCTCGTTGCCGGCACCACCGGCTGTAGATGAAGCGCCTTGTACCCGACCATCACCGACAGTCCGGCCAGCGCAAGCCCCGCCACCATCATGCCCCTGCCCCGCGTCGCGAAATTCATAGCGATGACGCCCCTGTTGTCCCCTTTTGCCGATACGCAAAGGGCGGGTCCGTTTCCGGAAACCTCGTTGCAAATCAGGAAATACGCCGATTCCAAGATGAATTGTATTTCGAGAAAAAACCGAAGCGACCCTTTGGACAGGGCCGGGACACCAATCGCCGGGATACATTGTGCCCCTGCGTCAGACCTTGCAGTGCTGTGCTTCGACGGCTTCTTGCCGATTGCACAAGGTGTTGTGCGCATTGCGTCGTGGACAACCGATACAACCGGAATGGTTGTTATAGCGACATTTGCATTTGGAAAATGCACGCAAAATCATGTTAGTACATCGGACATGGACCTAACGGGCAGGAGCCACAGTGGCTCCTTGGCGAATCGAGTCGACCGTTGCGCGACCGATGGCCGCCGGCGCACCGTGGTACAGGATGGTCCAGGGCAGGGGGCGGTTCGTGACGATGCGACCACGACAAACATATCTTGCCGTGTGGTAATCCGTGCGTTCGCCGACCACCTCCGGCGACATGTTTGCCACAGGCGCGCAACGGCGTGCGCCAGACGGCCAGGCATCGCCAGGCGGCAAAGCCCGCGGCGCGGTGCGGCATCGCCCCGTCACGCCGATGCTTGCCGCCTTGGCTGACCGCCTGCACCTTTCTCCCCCTGCCCGTTTCGGCTGGGCCTTGCTGATTTGCGCGTGGATCGTTGCGTCTGTCCCGGCCGGCGCCGCGCAGGGTGTCTATGGCACAATTGCCGTCTCGGCCTGCGCGGGCGCGATTATCGCGCTGAACCTGCGGGCGCTGGCGGGCGTTACCGCGCTGGGTCTGGGGATCGAGTCCCTCTTGCCGATGGGCACAGCCGCGCATCCCAACCTGCTGGTGCCGATTGCCATGCTTGCCTCCGCCTGCCTGATCGGCCGGGTCCTGATGCCACGGGTGCCGAACCGCTGCTGGCCGCTGATCGTTTGCGTGATGGGTGTCGCGATCAGGCTCGCAACGATCCTGCACGGCACGCTGGCGCAGATTGACGTGCTGGGTGCGGCTGTGCTCGTCGCGCATGCCAGTTTTCAGATGACGCGCCAGTTTGGTGCGGGCGAAGATATCGTCGGCAGCCTGCACTATACGCTCGCGGATCGGCACTGGCTGGCGCAAACCTCGCGCTATCTGATGCTGGGACGGATTGCCGGGGGTATGGCCCACGAACTGAGCCAGGCCATGAATGTGATCAGCATGGCCAATGGCAATCTCGGTTATATCCTTGCCCGCGCCGATGTCGCGGAGCCCTTCAACACCGAGTTGAACCAACGGGTCGGCAAGATCGCGGCGCATTCGTCCGCTGCGGCCAAGATGCTGGGGCAGTTCCGCTGGTTCGGGCTGGACGGCGGACGCGATCAGACCGACCTGACGGTCGGCACCGCGCTGGAACGCGCCGTCATGGCCACCCGCGCGGCCACACGCAAAACCGGGGTCCTGGTCGAAATTCGCGGCGATGGCGTGAACCACCCGGCCCCTTTGCGTCACGGGTTGATCGAACTGCTTGCCAGCGCGGCACTCACCGAACTGGCGCGCATGCTGGCCGACCGCCCCAGCGAAAGCGAACCCCCGCAGGCCATTTCGCTGGAGGCCACGCGCACGCAAACCCATATCGAAATCGCGGTCGTGTGCCGCAACGATCGTCATTTGACCGATGCCGACATCGACGGCATCGACCGGATTTCCTATGATCTGGTTGCGCGCCTGGCGGCAAGTGCCCAGGCGGAAATCCGCCGTCTCGACCCCCAACATGCCCCGGTACGCTTCAGGCTGCGCCTGCCGCGCGACATTATCTAGATCATGCGATCACGCCGGCGCTAGGTGGCAAAACCGAAGGACCAATCGTTGAATAATTAAGGTCTGGATGATAGCTGAAAATAAAAAAACGGCAGGGGACAGTATATGAGTTTGCTGACATTCCGCGAGTTTACCCAATGTGAAGCGTTCGCCCCGTCGACAGAGGCAATCCTGGTCATTGACGATGATCCGGATTGGCTGGCGGAATGCGAATTCATGTTACAGATGTTGGGCTACAATCCGCTATGTGCCGCCACGCGCGACGATGCGATGCGGCTTGTTCGAAATCAGGACGTCCTGACCGTCATCACCGACTACAACATGCCGGGATGCGACGGGCTGACCCTGATGCAGGATCTTCTCGCCATTGCCGCGCTTGACGGGCGATCGCTGCGTTTCATTCTGGCCACTGGCCATGCCTCGCTCGAAGTGGCCGTGGCGGCAATTCGCGCCCATGTCAGCGATTTCCTGGAAAAGCCCATCGGCCATGACCAGTTGAGCAAGGCGCTGCTGCGCGCGCGGGGCATCGCTCTCGAAGGGCAGGCCAAGACCACGCTGGTCGACCATCTGGGTAGCCTGAGCCAGGAATTGCAGCGGATTTCGCAACTGATTTCGCCAAGCGATACACCCCCCGCCGGCCGCGTCGGGTTTGCCCCACCGCAAAAAACCGCCGAACCCATGTTCATCCGCCGCCTGCTGCGCGAGGAAAACAAGCGCCGCCAGATCGGCAACGGAGACCTGTTCGGCGATCCGTGCTGGTCGATGTTGCTGGATCTGATGATTGCAAAGCTGGAAGGGCGCAAAGTTGCGGTTTCCAGCGCCTGTATCGCATCGGGCGCGCCGACCACGACCGCAATGCGGCTGATCAACCGGCTCGTGAGCGAATCGATCCTGGTCCGCAGTCCCGATGAAAAGGACGGACGTCGCGATTTCCTGACGATCGACCCGGCCATCGAAAAGCCCCTGATCGCCTATCTGAACGAATTGGCCAAAGCGGGATAGCTCACTCCGCCGATCGGCCAATGCGATAGTCCTGGATGATCTGGCGCAACGCGTCGAAGAGCGCGTCGAGGCTGACCTGATCGGTGATTGCCAGTTCGATCGCGAGGATGCCCTGTTTGTCTGCCCCGGGGCCTTGCGGCTTGGCCGAGCCCACGCAGATGTCACCAATATGGATCATTTGCAGGACGTCCGCCTCTCCGTCGCTGGTCAAGGCGGCTTGCTTCAGACGGTTCAGGACCGTCGCGGCCGGCAACAGCGGTTCGTGACGCAGCGAGAGGATCTGTTGTTCGTGCGCGAGCAGCGCTGCGGCCCGCAAGATCAGCGCGCGCTGCGCCGGGCGCCGCAACAGCGGGGTCAGAACTTCGGCATGGCGAACACGCAATTCGTCGGGCGTCGGAAAGGCCCGGACGACCTCTTCGGGCAATTGCGCCAGCGACAGCAGCCGACTGATCTGGCTGTTCGAAAAGCCCAGCGCCTCGGCCATGCGCGATTGCACGCCACCGTAAAAGCGGTCGACCGCCACCTCGTAACCGCGCGCGCGCTCCAGTTCTCCCCCTTCGTCACGCTCGCGATGTTCCGCATCCAGATGCCGAAACACCTCCTCGTCGCTCATGACGACGATCTGCGCCTTCAGCAATATGTCGGGTCGGCCATTCTGGTTCAGCCACTGCACCGCAAAGCGGCGACGCTGACCAATCAGCACTTCGTAGGGCTGCGCGCTGCCGGACGGCGTGCGCCGCACTTTGACGGGCACGGTGTTGCCGCGCCGGGCGGCGATATCGTCGATCAGCGCCTGGCACGACTGCGGCGTCAGGTCCGCGCGCTGCACCGGGTCGCCTTGCCATTCGGCGCAATCCTGCGCGCGCAGGGCAACGCAATCGCTTTCCTCCAGAGCGCGGGGAAATACCTCTGCCAGACGACGATCGAGATCCTGCGCTTTGCGCTGGTCCGCCGAGGCCTGCCCCCGCCGGGCGCCCTTGCCGCGCAGCAGATTGCCGAGACGAAATGCCATCACCGTTTCGTCACACCCGCCCCCCTGATTTCAGACACGATAAGAGAGCGTCGCCATAAAGCCGTTGACGCGCCGGTCGCCGGCAAATTCACCGCGATAGCTGACACGCAAGGTCGCGCGGTCGCGACAGGTTGCCGCCAGTCCCGCCGTCACCAGACCGGCATTGCGGCCTGGCTGGTCGGGCGTCAGCGTGAAGACCGGCGCATCGGTGTTGGCCAGCCGCGCCTCGATCGCGCTGGCGACATTGCTGCGCAATTCGTGCCGCCATTCGCCGCTGAGCGAAGGTTGCAGGCTCCACGACCCCTTGTGAATGACGCCCGACGCCCGCAGGCCCACAGCCGACCGCAGCGATTCGGCCTTGAACGGCGCGACATCCAACGCGGCGGGTCCGCCCGATTCCTGGATTTCGGAAATGTCGGCATAGCGATAGTGCAGTCCGGCATAAGGCTGGACGTTGACGTGGCCCTTGCGCAATTGATAGCCGGTTTCGGCGCTGGCACCCCAGGCATCGCCGTCGCGCGTGCCGTTGGCCGACAACCGGTTGTCCAGCCCGCCAAACGTCACCTCTCGCCGCAAATTATAGGTCGACGACGCATAGTTGAAACTGGTGTCGAAATAGACGCGCCCGTTCGACACCCCGAGGTAGGGCCCGATGTGATAAGAATCCATCGCGATGCGGGGCGGCGTGTTGGCCAACTGTGCGTCAAGGCCGTCGGCCCCCAGCGACACCCCGACCACCACACCGGGCAGCGGCATATAATCGAACGCGACCGACAACGAGCGATTGTCGCTGTCGGCGCGCGGCCGGTCCGGGCGCAGCGAGTAATGCGCCTGACGCAGATCCCCCATCAACGACAGACGAAACCTGCCGACCCCTGACGTGCCGCTGTCGGCGTCCAGATCGCGGCGATCGACCAGACTGTTGTGAACGTTGGCCTCGATCGCATCGAGCGACTGTATGGCAAGGGCAGGCACCAGAGTGAACGAACGCGCCGAGATCTCGCCCAGCGCATCGGCGCGCGCACCGGCATCGGGCAGCGCCCGGATGGCATTGGCAATGGTTGCGCCCGCCCCGGTCGCACCCGACGCGTCCAGCGCCGCACCCACCGCGACCTGGCCCGGCGTTGCGCCATAAGATGCCAGCGACTGGGCCGGGGCCGACGCTGCGGATGCCAGCGCAAACAGTCCTGCGCTGGCCGCGACCGTGATGCGCCCGAAGCGGAATCCTCGCATAAGCTGCCTGAGCATGGGATCTGCCTGATCGTTAACACTATGTTGCACGCCAGGCAGATGCGGCATTTTCGCGTCGAATGCGACGAAAGCCATAACCGAAGCGGTTGTTCCAGCCCGGCATCCTGCGGCACAGATGCCGTCCCCGCGCGTGTCGTCCGTGTCATCGGCCCAGACCGTCCGACGTCAGCCAAGCCCCGGAAAACGAGCGATCTTCCAGTGCGGACAACAACCGCTCCGGTTTTTATTTCGCGTGAAACGCGCGCCAAACTGCATAGTCGTGGCTGCCATGTCCGACAAAAAAGCCTTGGAATCATCAGTGGCAAGCGCCTGGCCGGCCGCGCGTCGCGGCGGTGCGTGGCCCGCGCGGCCGGCGTCCTGGCACCCGCGCCTCGTGCCCGTGACGCTGATCGTCATGGCCCTGCTATCCGCCGTGACGGCCCGCCCCGCCGCCGCACAGACATCCGCCCCGACGTCGATCCAGAACGATTCCACGCTGCCCACACTCGATCGCGATCGGACCGACCGCGCCCAACCCGCGCTGCCCGGCCCCGCCAGCCCGCCCGCCCACCTGCCGGGGTCTTCGGTTTCAGTCGCGGCCACGCCCAGCCAGACGTTGCTGACCAGCGTGCATTTCGACGGGGCCAGCCTGCCCGCAGCCAGCCTCGCACGCGTCGCTGCGCCTTTCGTCGGCAAGCCCATCACGCCTGAAAACCTGCAGGCCCTGGCCACTGCGGCAGGGGCAGCCTATGCCAAAAGCGACATAGCCTATTATGCGGTGATGATCCCGGCGCAGACACCCATCGGCGGCAATCTGACCGTCCGCGTGACCGAAGGCGCGATCACCCAATACACTTTGAATGGCAAGGACAGCGCCAGGGCGACACCGCGCATTGCCGAACAGATCGCGCGGCTGATGCGCGAAAGGCCGTTGCACAAATCCGGGCTGGACCGGGCACTGACCGCCATACGCCAATTGCCGGGCCAGACGGTGACCGCGCAAATGCGGCAGATCGGCACCACGGGCAATCTGGTGCTGGACCTGACAACCCACCGCAAGGTGGCAGAGGTCAAGGTCACCCTCGACAACAGCGGCGTCGCCAATGTGATCCAGGCGTTTCAGGCCCAGGTCGAGGTGGGCGTGAACAACGTGTTGCATGATGGCGACCAGTTGCGCGTCAGCAGTTACCTGCCGCTGCACCCCGATCGCTATCAGTTCTATTCGGCCGGCTATACCGCACCGCTCAACGCCGACGGGCTGTCGCTGGGCCTGAACGCCGCCCGGCTCCATACCCGTACCGAGGATCAGTCGACGGCCGGGAATGCGACACTGGCGGGCATCACTTTGACCTACCCGGTGATCCGGTCGAGCAGGACCAACCTGTCGTTGACGACGTCGCTCGACGGGATCAACAGCTCGAACTATTATCTCGATACCGCCTTTGGCAGCTATCGCACGCGGGTGGTGCGGCTGGGTGCAGGCTTTTCCAGGGCGGACGAACGCAACGGCTATGCGCTGGGCCTTGTCTACAGCCACGGGCTCGACGCGCTGGGCGCGCAGGCTTTCACCGGCTTTTCGCAAAATGGCTTCAGCAAGGCCAACGCGCAGGCGGTGGTGGTGCACGAACTGGCCAAGAAGCTCTCCCTCAAGGTTACCTTGCACGGTCAGTACAGCACCAGCCTGCTGCCGGTGACCGAGCGTGCCGTGATCGGCGGCCCCGATGCGGGCCGGGCCTTTGAAATCGGCATCCTGACCGGCGAAAAGGCGGCGACGGGGGCGGCCGAATTGAGCTGGGCCCTTCCCGTAAAGTCCCGCGTGCTGGCCGGCACGTCGATATTCACCTTTGTCGATGGTGCGCTGGCCGGCACGGTGGCCCGCCCGGCCTACGCGCTGCCGGCGGCCAGTTATTCGCTGGCATCGGCTGGTGGCGGGGTCCGCTTCAAGCTGTTGGGCAAGCTGACGGCCAGTGTCGAACTGGCGGTGCCGGTCAAGCGCCCCAGCGACACCTATTCCAACCGCGCGCGCGCGTTCGTCGGCGTTGGCACGACGTTTTGAGCGACACGCAAAACCCCGAAACGAGCACGCAAAACAACCCAAATGGCTGATAGTCGATGAAAAACATATGGGAAGTCTGGACCGGTGCCTTTTCGCCCGAAACCTGCCAGGCCATTGTCGAACGCGGCGAACTCTACGCCCCGCAACAGTCGACAATCGGTTTCGACGCCACGCAACGCGCCGATCCGTCCTATCGGACCTCTGTCGTTCGTTGGCTGGATGTCTATGTCGAACAGCAGATCGTCGAACAGTTCATGCGCCTGGTCCGATCGTCCAACCGCACCAATTTCGGGTTCGACATCAGCCAGCCGTTCGAACTGCAATTCACCGAATATCACGGCGCCACCCACGGCAAGTACGATTGGCACCAGGATGTGTGGCTGGAATCGGATCGCTGCTTCGATCGCAAGCTGTCGGTGGTGGTCCAGTTGTCCGATCCGCTCGCCTATGCAGGAGGCGCGTTCGAATTCTTTGGCACCGCCTCGCCCGACGCGGCCTTCGCACCGCAGGGCAGTGTGCTGATTTTCCCCTCGTGGCTGCAACATCGCGTCAAGCCGGTCACCCGAGGCATCAGGCGCAGTCTGGTCAGTTGGGTCGAAGGCCCCCGTTGGCGCTGACCCGATGACCGCGTCGACCGATCATGCGACAAGCCACGCTGCGGCCATGGTGTGCTGCCTGACAATGTTGATCGCACTGCTGTGTGCGGCCGCCGTTTGCGATCTGCGCATGCGAAAAATTCCCAATGCGCTGAGCCTTGCCATCGCCGTGCTCGCCTTGCCGTATGGGCTTGCTGCGGGCTGGTCGGTGTTCCCCGATCTGGTGGCCCATCTGGCAACCGCGCTGGCGCTTGGCGGCATGTTGCTGTGCGCCTTTTGCCTCGGCATGCTGGGCGGGGGCGACGTGAAGATGATGGCGGCACTGGGCCTTTGGCTCTCACCCGGCGGCGCGTTCGACGCGCTGGTCATCATGATGATCGCGGGGGGCCTGCTGGGTCTGACGATGGCCCGGCGTTATCGCCACCGCTTGTCGCGCCCCAGCGTGCCCTATGGCGTGGCGATTGCTGTCGCCGGCGCAAGTCAGGCGCTCGTACCGCTGGTTCACCTGCTGCCCTGACGGCACCAGGCGTCGTCAAAGCGATGAATTGACCCGCTTTATCACACCCAGGTCGAACGCCCGTTTCACGGCGGCACCTTCAAACCGGCCAGAGACACTTTCGACCCAAATCACATCGCCCCCGGCCTCGGGCAAAATCGACGACAGCACCCAGGCGCAGTCGCCAAATGGCCCTCGCATAAGCGCCGTCCGGGTGCTCCTTCTCGACTTGACGTGCAGGGTAGCAGGGGCCTTGTTACCGGGAAATTGCATATCCAACACTACCTTTCTCTACCCGCAAAAATGCGGAAAAAGCCGGGGCCTTGCGTCCGCGTCAGACGAACTGGCCTGCGCCGCGACGAACCGGCGGAGCGTGAATTGCGTCCCGGGCCTGCGCTGCGCCGAACTGCAACCGGGCCATGGTGTTGCGCCAGTTCAGCTCGTGATAGGCAATGTTGCGCGCCGGCGAGAACAGATAGCCCTGCCCGGATGCGCATCCCATTTTCAGCAACAGGGCCGCCTGCGCTTCCTCTTCAATGCCCTCGGCAATCACCTCGATCGACAGGTTGTTCGCCATCGCCACCACCGCCGCGACGATCGAGCGCGCATTCTGGTCATGCATGATGTCCTTGACGAAGCTGCGATCGATTTTCACCTTGTCGATGGGAAACATCTTCAGATGCGTCAGTGACGAATAACCGGTGCCAAAGTCATCGAGGGCAATCTGCATGCCCCGCGTCTTGAGCGCGTCCAGCACGGTCTTGACTCTGTCCAGATCGCTGACCAGCATGGTTTCGGTGATTTCCAGCATCACCCGCTCAGGCGCGATGTCGCAACCGGCCAATGTCTCCAGCAGCATCGGCGCGAACGCATCGCTCAGCAAGTCGGCTTCGGTTGCGTTCAGGCTGACATAGCATGACCCCGGCGTGATCCGGGCGACATTGGCGAATTCGGCGGCCACCAACGCGCTCATCCTGGTGGCGATCCTGCGCGACAGGCCGGGGTTGGACAGCGCGGGCAGCAACTGGCCGGCGGTCAGCACTTTGCCGTCGGGCTGCGCCACGCGCATCAGCGCTTCATAGCCCTGGATGGCGCGGTCGCGCAGATTGACGATGGGCTGGTAACCGATGAAAATGCGATCGCCTTCCAGCGCTGCGTGGACCTCTGCCTCTGCCAGGATCCGGGCACGCTCGCGATCTTCGCAATGCGGGTCATAGACGTGAATGTCACGCGACCGCTGCTTGCCCTGATGCAACGCCAGTTCTGCCCGGTGCAGCATCTCGCCAGCCTTGTCGCCATCGACATGCCGCACGACACCACAACTGGCGCGCAAATTCAGCACCGCGCCGGAAATCCGGACCGGCTGCGCCAACAACCCGAGGATGGCCCCGGCATAGGCCGTGACATCAAAATCGCTGGCGCCTTGCGGCAGCAAGACCGTAAAGACATTGCCACTCCACCGCGCGGCGTGATCCAGCGGAACCACGGCGCGCAACCTTTCGCCAAGCTCTTCGAGCACCAGATCGCCGTAGAGGTGGCCATAGGTGTCGTTGACATATCTGAAGCCGTGCAGATCGAACATCATCACCACCGGCCCCGGCGCGCTGTCGACGGCCAGCCGGATTTCTGCGGCGAGCCGGCGCCCAAAGGCGGTGCGATTGAGCAGCCCGGTCAGCCCGTCTATCTCGGCCGCGCGTTGCAGGGCCAGATGATCGGACTGTCCGGCAAACAGGTCCTCGACAACCCTGGACAGCGACTCGAGGACGGGAATCTGAGAGGGGGTGAACTTTTCCGGGGCAGTATCTGCCGCGCAAAGGGTCCCCACGACCAGGCCTTTGCCGGCACGCAGCGGGCATCCCAGATATGACCGAATTTCGGGACCGCCTTGCACGAGCGGGCTGTTGGCAAAGCGAGAGTCGCTGCGGGCGTCTTTGACCAGCAACGGCTCATCGAGCGCAACCGGGTAATTGCAGAACGCGACCTCGCGCGGGGTCTGCGTCAAGTCCAGGCCGCGCGAAGCCAGAAACCATTGCCGCTGTTCATCCATCAGCGAGATCATCGCCATCGAAGCGTCCAGCGAGGTTTGGACGAGTTGCGCGATGGCATCGAACGAACTGCTGCCGGCGCTGTCCAGAAGTTGGAGATTGCGCAGCGCTGACACACGTTCAGCATCGTTGAGCGGCACTGGATACATTGGCTTTCACCTTGGGCAGGATGTTGTCGTTATAGTGTACGGTGCGACCCGCAGGATCTCGTTCAGTAACGATCGTTATATGAAATATTTTGAAAAAATCGGATTATCGTTAAATTGACCAACAACCAAAACAGGATAATGCAGATTACTATCAACATTTCTCGTCACCTTTTGTTGCAGGTTCATTTATCGATCAGCAATAATTCTCCGTATTATTTCTTAATTCTTTTGATCACCCGGCTTCGCTTGAAATATCAAGCGAAGCCGGGCGCAAGTCAGTGTTTTTTCGTCAGCAGGCCGCTTACTGTACCGGTGACCGATGTCAGCACCGAGGTCACTGCCGTGCCCGTGCCGCCGGTGGAACCGGTCAGGGCACCAACCACGCTCGTCACCGGGGTCAGTACCGTCGTCACCGCCGTGCCCGTGCCGCCGGTCGAACCGGCCAGGGCACCGACCGCGCTCGTCACCGGGGTGAGCACCGTGCTCACCGCCGTGCCCGTGCCACCGGTCGAACCGGCCAAGGCACCAACCGCGCTCGTCACCGGGGTCAGTACCGTCGTCACCGCCGCGCCCGTGCCACCGGTCGAACCGGCCAGGGCACCAACCACACTCGTCACCGGCGTCAGCACGGACTTGGCAGCCGGTGTCCCGGCCGCCGTTGTCACGACCGCTGCGGTGCTGGACAGCCCACTCGTGGCGCTGGCCAACACTCCACCCACCGGTGACAAGGCGCCGGTGGCGCCCGTCAGCGTGCTGGTGACCGGGGTGAGCAGCGTGTTGACAGTGCTCAGCACGGGTGTGGTGATGGCGGAAGCGGTCGCCGTGACCGCCGCGACCACGGGTGCCGTGGTGATCACCACTTTGCCCACCACATTGCCCACTTGCGGCCCCAGCACTGCGCCGGACAAGCCGACCACCGGCTGCAGCCCCGTGGTTACCCCTGCCGCGGTAACCGGAAGGGTTACGCCCAACGCCTGGCCGTTCGACAGCACGTTCACCGTCGTCAACGTCCCGGTCGCCGCCGGTGTTGTCGTTGCGTTGGGCAACAGGTTCACACCCGCCAGGGTGCCCGCCGTCGAGGCTCCTGTTACAGAGGTCCCCGCCACGTTCGCACCGAGCAACGGGCCGGTATAGCTGGCAGGAGTGGTCGAACCTGCGCCGAGTCCGCCGGCAAGATTGCCGACCAGACCGGTAACCGGCGCCAGCGCTCCGCTGCTTCCCACCAGTGGCGTGGCGATCGGGGACAGCAGGCTGTTTACCGCGCCGAGTGTCGGCGCGGTGACGGACGAGACCGCCGATGTCACGGTTGCAACCGCGGGCGAAAGTCCATTGGTCAACTTGGTGACCAGCGAACCGGCGGGTTGCCCGGCGACCGCGCCGACCAGTGTCCCGACCGAGGACAGGCCGGTCTGCACTTGCGCAGTGGTGGTGGGCAGGGTCACCGTGGCGACGCTGCCATTCGAAAGAACACCAACCGTCGCGACGGACCCCGTCGTTGTGCTCGGGTTGGCGAGGACATTGACAGCAACAGGCGTGGTCGAGCCGCTCGGCCCGACGATAGTGATGCTGCCAATCTGGATGCCGACAACAGTGCCGGAAACCGTGTTGGCCGAGGTTGGACCTGACGGGCCGGACGGACCGGAGGGGCCTGATGGACCGGAGGGACCTGATGGGCCGGACGGACCTGACGGACCGGAGGGACCTGACGGACCGGAGGGACCTGATGGGCCGGAGGGACCTGACGGACCGGAGGGTCCTGATGGACCGGACGGACCTGACGGACCGGAGGGTCCTGATGGGCCGGAGGGACCTGACGGGCCGGAGGGACCTGACGGGCCGGAGGGACCTGACGGACCTGACGGGCCGGAGGGACCTGACGGGCCGGAGGGACCTGATGGGCCTGACGGACCTGAGGGACCTGACGGACCTGACGGACCTGACGGACCAGAGGGACTGGACGGACCTGATGGACCAGAGGGACCGGACGGACCGGACGGACCTGATGGGCCTGACGGACCTGATGGGCCTGACGGACCAGAGGGACCGGACGGACTGGACGGCCCGGAGGGACTGGACGGACCGGAGGGACCGGACGGACCGGAGGGACTGGACGGACCGGAGGGACCGGACGGACCGGAGGGACTGGACGGCCCCGTCGGCCCGGACGGGCTGTTCGGCGATGTGCCCATACCTACGCCAAAGCCGACATCATGGGCGCACGCGGACGTCAGCACCAGAAGGGGAAGAGTGGTGGCGCACAGCAGCTTGTGGCGCATCCTCGCGATGGCTGTTTTATCAAACGTCATGAAAGTCCTCCACAGGGCCGCGTCAGGCGCTGATCGAGAACGAAATTAGTGCGTGTTCTCAACGGTTAGGTAATCGAACAGCAACCGCAGCGGTTGTTCCGATCCAGCGGGCGCGCGACATCCCGGCGAGGGGCCACGCAACCGCTCGCCAGGACACGCAACGACCCCCATCAACCCACGCAAAGCCCGGAATACAGCGCCCGGGCGAGCCTCTTGGCACGCAAAATGCCCGCAAACCGGTTGCAGGCGGGCGTTGTTGGCAGCACGCGAAGGAGCGCCCCCTCCGGTTCTTAATGGTCACCGGGATGGGCGGACGGGCCTGCGCCGGTGGCCGAATCCAGCCAGACTGCTCAAGGCAGGCCGGGCACGATTGCAACGAGAATCGCGGCGCCGTAAGCTGCCGACATGGCCACGATTTACGAACGTCGCGCGACCTTTCGCGCGCTGCACGAGACAGGTTGTTTTACGCTTCCCAATCCATGGGATGGCGGCACTGCGATCCGGTTGGCGAAGGCTGGATTCATGGCGCTTGCTTCCACGAGTGCCGGCGCGGCCTGGGCGCTGGGCAAAGATGACGGCGAGATGACTCTCGACGAGGTGCTCGATCATCTCCGGTTTATGTGTGCCCTGACCGACTTGCCGACAAATGCTGATTTCGAGGCCGGTTTCGCCGACACTGCGGCAGGTGTCGGCGAGAATGTTGCCCGGTGCATCGCAACCGGCGTCGCGGGTCTGTCGATTGAAGATCGCGACGGCTCTGGCTTGTTCTCGCTCGACGAAGCGGTGGCCCGTATCGCGTCTGCGCGCGCTGCAATCGATCAATCCGGTGACGATGTCATTCTCGTCGGACGTTGCGAGGCGTACCTGATGCCGCAGCTTGACATGGATGAAGTGATCACGCGGTTGCGTGCTTACAGTGCGGCGGGTGCGGACTGCCTCTACGCGCCAGGGGTGAAAGCGATCGCTGACACGGCAAGGCTCGTCCAGTCGGTCGACAAGCCTGTCAATGCCAATCTCACCGGAACGGGATTGTCGGTCAACGATCTGGCGTCGGTTGGAGTGCGCCGCGTAAGTGTCGGCGCCGCACTCGCCAAAGCGACCTATGCCGCGTTTGATGGTTATGTCGATTTGCTGAGTACCACAGGAATCTTGCCGTAAGGCGACGATTCGCTGCGCTAGGCATCCTTCAGATCGCTGACAAACTCATAACGATCGCCGCGATAGACGGAGCGGGTGAATTCGACCATCCGGCGATTCGCGATCCAGGTAACGCGCTCGATCCGCAGCACTTCGGAGTTCTGTTTGACGCACAGAATTCCGGCTTCGGTGGGTGTCGCAAGCGAAGCGCGCACCCGTTGCGTACCGGCAACCGGACGAAACCCGTGTTGATCCAGCGCCTGATACAACGAGTCCTTCAGGCTTTCCAGTTCGGGCAGGAATTCAGCCGGCACCACCGCGTGCTCGATCGCCAGCGGCTCCCCGCCGGCCAGCCGCACGCGGCCCAGGCGGGCCACCGGCGCGCTGTTGCCAATCTGCAGCGCGGCCGCTTCCTCCTCGGTCGGCTGGGCAAAGGACCGGTTGATCCAGATGACGCCCGGATCTTCGCCGCGGAGCCGTGTATCGTCGCTAAAGCTGCTCAGTTTGCCGCCCGATGTCTCGATGCGGCGCGCGACAAATGTGCCCGACCCCTGCTTGCGGGTCAGCACACCCTCTTCGATCAGTTGTGCGATGCCTTTGCGGATGGTGACGCGCGACAGCCCGGCCATTTCGCTAAGGTCCCGCTCTGACGGCAAGGCGCTGCCCGGTTTGATCCCGCCACTGTCGATATGTTCGCGCAAGCTCCGCGCAAGCTGCAGGTAAAGCGGCGTGCCCTCATCGCTTCGCGTCCAGGTTATGTCACGCATGATCGCCCAATCTCGCCATTCGCAAAGACCGCAAAACTTTTCGCAGATCACCGTCGTTTCGGTCCAACAGCGCCCTGCCCTCGGCAACGGGAATCCCGAGAGCCACGATCACGCCGAGCCGGATTTCATTGTCGGCTGCTGCCAGCGCACGGCAGGCTGCCTCTGCGTCAACCCCGGCGATGTCTTGAACCATGCCCTGCCCCCTTTGCAAGAGCTTCGCATTGGAAATGCGCATGGCAACCATCCGCCCTTCGTAAACAAGGCCGCGGCGCATCATGATCGCGGTGGAAAGCAGGTTGAGCACAACCTTTTGCGCGGTGCCCGCCTTCATGCGGGTTGAGCCGGCAACCACCTCGCTGCCCGTCACTGCCGCGACGGCATGGTCCGCCAGAGTCAGCAGCGGCGATCCCGGGTTGTTGGCGATGCCGATCGTGAGCGCACCGGCAGACCGGGCCTGCTCGATCGCGGCAAGCGTATAGGGGGTACGCCCGCTGGCGGCGACACCGATCACGACATCGGACGGGCCGACTCCTGCCGCCAGGACCTCGCCACGACCCGCGTCGCGATCGTCTTCGGCGCCCTCCTGCGCCTCGGTCAGCGCGCCCAGGCCGCCGGCCATCAGAAACACCATCCGCTCCATCGGCCAGCCATAGGTCGGGTAAAGCTCGGTTCCATCCTGCAGCGCGATCCGCCCCGATGTGCCGGCGCCGACGAACACCAGCCGTCCCGCCGCACCCAACCGCGCCGCAGCGGCATCGGCAGCACGCGCGATCGCGGTGATTTGCGGCTGGATCGCGGCGATCGCCGCCATTTGGGCTTCAAGCATGGCCTCCACCGCCAACTCCGTCGGCCAAAGGTCAAGGTCGCGGTAGCGCGGATCAAGCATTTCGGTATTCATGGTAAAACTATGTCCTGAAGGGAATTAGACGTGGGCCAGGGTCTTTGGCGGCGTTCGGCCCGAGGGTATCACGCACACAGCCAATGCCACGAGCGTGCCCAGGCAAAGCTGAAAGGGAAAGGAAAGCCCGCTCAACGGGGCCGGAAAACCCAGCGCGCGCGCGATCGCAGGCTGGAGCAGCAACACCGTGGCAAAGCCCGCCAGCAGCGCCGCAATGACCGATCCGGTCGTGCCCCTGGTCGTGAACAAGGCCGTGAAATAAACGCCCAACAAGCCGGCATAGCTGAACACCATGACTTGCAGCGCGAATTCCAGCAGCCCCATCTGCGCATATCGCTGCCAATAAAACGATGCGACGGCCATCACAAACATCGCCATGCCGATCACCGCCATACCGACGCGTCCTGCCTGGACAAAATGCCGCTCTGGCGCCGGGCGGCGCGCTTCGCGCCATGGGCGATAGAAGTCCTGGACCAGGACCGACGACATCGCGTTGAGCGCCGAGTTGGTGGTGGCCACGCACGCCGCGCAAATCCCGACCGTGACCAGTCCGCGCAGCCCCCCAGGCAATTGGGTCAGGATATAATGCATGAAGATGCTGATTTTCTCACCCCCGAACGCACTGCCTGCCACGGCCGTCGCGCCGCCCATCAAATCGGGACGGTCATAGAAAACATAAAGCAAAAGGCCGATGACAATGAACAGGCCGACAACCGGCACCGTGCCCAGCACCGACATGTATAGCCCGCGGGCACTCGCGCGGGCGTCGTGACAGGCCAAAAGGCGCTGCGTGGTATCCTGATCCATGCCCGCGTTGGCAATGTAGAGCAGCGTCATCCCGAATACGATCGCGACCATGGAGAACGGGTGGCCGAGGTTCAGCGAGAAATCGAGCACCCGCAACTTGTTCACCCCTTCGGGCGTGTGGGCGAGGCCGCTGATGATCTGTTCGGTCGAGGCCGGGATGGCGTGACGCAGAAACACCAGCACCGCGATGGCGGAGCCGAGGTAGACGACGAACTGGATGAGATCGTTCCACAGCACCGACTTGAGCCCGCCGACAAACGTGAACAGCACGCTCGCCGTCACCAGCAAGAGCGCCGCGATCACGATCCCGGTCGCGCCGACATCGCCGGTGATCACCATCGCCAGCGCGATCGCGGCCAGATAGACGCGCGCACCGCCGGCAAACACGCGACCGACGAGAAACATGCCGCCGGCCCAGCGCGTTGCCTTTTCGCTGAACCGCAGGGTCAGCAGTTCGTACGCGGTGGTCGCACGAATTTTGTAAAACCTGGGCAGCATCACATGCGCGACAAAGATCGCGCCGAGCAAGCCGCCGATATTGCCACTGAGATACGTCAGATCGCCGCGATAGCCGTAGTCCGGACCGCCCAGGAACGTGGCCGCCGACTGTGTTGCCGAAAGCACCGAAACCGCCGCGAGCCAGGGCGGAACGCTGCCGCCCGCCAGAAAATAATCCCGCGCCGACTGTGTCTTGCGCGGGGTAAAGATCCATCCTCCCGCGACGAGAAGCAAAATGTACGCGGCAATTACCAGCCAATCTGCCGTCGAAAAGGGCAGCTTCATTGCACAGACCCCGCAAACCTGGTCCGGATACGCATGTAGCCGGGGGTAAGTAAATAGGCGCCCGGTCAGGGTAAGCCGACCGGGCGCTACTGCGTTGAATCTGAAGTGCCTTCAATCAGACTTCGTCACCCGGACTTGATCCGGGGTCCATCTCTCCCCAAAAACCGCAGCTCGCGGGGCAGGATGAACCCCCATCAAGTCCGGGGTGACGAGGTTTGATTGATCGAACTTCGAATCCATCACGCTACAGCCAAACGTTATGGCCAGTTGACGCAATATCTGGCGTTGTTTCAGAGCTTGGCGGTCAACGAAAGCCCGATCGTCCGTCCCAGGATATCGTATGTATCGGGAAACGTGTTGGAGACGCCCCCGGTCGCCACATAGGGCGGGGCCTTGTCGAACATGTTATAGATACCCGCAGTCAAAGTGATGATTTTCGTCATTTTGTACGAAGCCGACAGGTCGAACGTATCCTGTGCCGAGATCGTGTCGGTCGTTCCGGGGGCGCTGTCGTGCACTTTGCCGATACGCTGCCACGAGAACGCGACGATGCCCCTGTCGAACATCCAGCTTGCCGAAGCGTTGTGACGATAGGCGGGTTGTACCAGCGTGGTGCCGTCGCTCGAACAGGTGGCGCCAAACGTTCCCTTGCACTGGATGGCGGTAACGGTCGGATTGGCCTGGATCAGATAGGAAGTTACGATATTTCCCTGATAGTTGAACCGCATGCCATTGCCGGGCAGCCAGTCCGGACGGACGGTATAGCTGGCGGCAATATCGAATCCGCGCTGCAACAGTCGACCCAGATTCTGGTTGTTGACATAAGCATTGTCAAAGGTGCCGTTGGCGTTCCGGGTGACCAGGCCGCACAACGGATTGTTGGCGACGGGGTCGGTGATATAGCAGTTGGTGATGGCGGCGATCGGCTGAATGACACCGACGGCATTGCGCAAATCAAGGCTGTACCAATCGACGGTCACATTCAGCCCGGGCACGAAATCGGGCGTGAACACCACGCCCAATGTCTTGGTGTAGCCGTTTTCGGGCTTGAGGTTGGGATTGCCGCCATAATAGTAATTGCCGGTAAGATAGCCGGCCGAGAGCGAATTGGCCGAGCCGACTGCCGGCGCTCCGAACCGCGCGCATTGCGCTGCATTGCCGGTGCCCAGCACGCAGGGGTCGCCGCCATAACGCGGCGCCAGGCGCGCAACCGTGATCAGATCGCTCAACGGCAGGGAATTTATGCCACCCGCATATTCCCCGAAATTGGGGGTTCGCAGAACGCTTTGATACGTTCCGCGAAAGCGCAGGCTGTTCACCACCTGCCAGTTCGCCTCGGCCTTCCAGGTGCCGTGCGTGCCGAACAGGTTATAGTCGGAATAGCGATAGGCGCCGCCGACATCCAGTTTGCGAACGAGGGGTACGTCGCGCAGCACCGGGATCAGGACTTCGCCATAGACTTCCGCGACATGAAACTCGCCGCTGTAGGCCGCCTGAACGCCCTCGCGATACGTGTTGCCGTCCACCAGCGCGGTATCCTGGCTGATCGTGGCGGTTTCGCGGCGATATTCGGGGCCAAATGCAAAGCCGACCGGGCCGGCGGGCAGCGAAAAGAGATCGGCCGTCGTGCCGCTGAGCGTTGCCGCCGTCACGAACTGATCGCGGGTCCGGCTAAAGCCGTTCAGCGGGCTGCCCAACGCGCTGGCAATCCCGGGCTGGTTCGGCCCGAAAATGTCCACCGTGTTGACGATGCTGGCAAAATTGTTGGCGCCCGACGCGTTGGTGACCAGACCATCGCCGTTGATCAACGAATTTTCCGTCGACCTGCCGTATTGCGCATAGACATTCCATTTGATCGCATGCGTCAAAGGACCGCGAAGACCGGTCTGCACCTGAAGCGTGTTGCGTTCGGTGTCATAGCTGATCAGCCCCAGTTCGGCGAGCGAACGCGAGACATTGACCTGGGCAGCGCCGTTGACAAATGTCAGTTCGTTGCGGATCTGCGGGGTAAGGAACGGATTGTTCGCGCTGATCGATACGACCTGATTGACCGAGGCCGGCGCAGCGCCGGGCGTACCGGTTTCGACCGTGCGGACATTGGTGTACATCGCCCGTCCGTACAGTTCGATATCCGGCGTGACATCGTATTTGAACAGGGTTGCCAGATTGATCCGCTTGAGCGGAGAGACCAGCGGATAGCTGCCCGAAATGTTCGATGTCGCCGAAGGCGTGGTGGTGAATTGTCCGGAATCGGTAAAACCGAATTTGCGTCCGCTGGCCACATCGGTGAAAACGCCGCCAATGCTGGGAATTGTCTGGTTCGGCGTTGCGGCCCACGACCGCTCGCTGGTGGTTATCAGATCGCGCTGGGTGTAATCGGCGGCAAACACGATATGGCCGCGATCGCCCAGTTTGGTGCCCATCATCAGCGAGCCACCGTATTCCGCCCCGCCGTCGAGCGAAAAGCGGCCCGTCGTCCCAAGCTGCAGCCCAGTGAAATCGTCATTGAGAACAAAGTTCACCACGCCGGCAACGGCATCCGCGCCATAGACCGCCGCGGCACCGCCCGTCAGCACATCCACCCGCTTGATCAGCGATGCGGGAAGCGCATTGGCATCGACCGAGTTGCGGAAGCTGAAAGGCGTTGCACGGGTGCCGTCAATGAGCACCAGCGTCCGGCTTTGGCCAAAATTGCGAAGTTCCAGCACCTGGGCGCCAAACGCGTCACTGCCCTGCGAACCCTGCCGCACGCCACCGGAAAGCTGGGGCAGCTTGGTCGAGAAATCCTCGATCGTCATCGCGGACTGAAGCTTGATCTGTTCGGCACTGGTCGAAGAAACCGGGCTGCTGCCGCGCAGGCCCGGCACCGAAATGCGCGTGCCGGTCACCGTTATTTCCGGGGTCGCTTCGGCATTCTGGCCCGTCCCAGACGGCAGGGCGGGGGCGACCGACTGTGCGTAGACTGCAACAGGAGCCTGTGTCAGCGCGATAGCCAAGGCTATCCCGGCCACGCGATGGCGATCTAATTTACCCACTTGTTTCCTCCTCATGTTGCAGTCTCCCCTAAAACTGATCGCGCGCATTGCCCCGCCATCGCATCCCCGGTTTCGGGATCGGCGACTCGATCATGATGCCAATATGCACAGTTCCGATTTCGTGTAAATAATAGGTATCTTAGTGGTACTATTATTTTGTACCACTGGATCAGGTCATGCCTGCGGCCTCCAGAGCGTACCCCCGGTCAACGGCGCCGGAACACCGGTGCTGCCCGGATAAGTCAGCGGCAGTCCGCGCAGGCTGCGCGCAGCAAGAAAGGCGATCGCCTCGGCCTCGACAAAATCGCCGCGCAGGCCCAGATCTTCGGCCTTGCGGCAATCGCCAATGCGCTCTCTCAATGCCCCCATCAGGACCGGATTGTGGCACCCGCCGCCGCACACGACCCACATGTGCGGGGGGTGCGGCAGGCTGCGCGCGGCGAGAGCCACGGACTCGACCGTGAAGGCGGTAAGCGTTGCCACAGCATCTTCAAGCGAATAGCTCGCCGCCCAATCGAGCGAAAAATCATGACGATCCAGGGATTTGGCGCCATGCCTGCAAAAATAATCATGCCTAAGCAGATGGGCAAGCACGCGTTGATCGACCTTTCCAGCGGCCGCGAAGCGCCCGCCCTCGTCGTAGCGCCCGGCACCCCGCTGCTGCACGACAAGGTCAATCAGGCCATTGGCAGGGCCCGTATCGAAGGCAACGAGTTCACCGCCTGTTCCGATCCAGGTGAGATTGGCAACGCCGCCAAGGTTCAGAAAGGCCACCGGCGCCGCAAGTCCCAGCCAGGCCACCAGCGCGGCATGATAGGCAGGCACCAGCGGCGCCCCTTGCCCACCGGCGCGAAGATCGTCCTGCCGCATCTGCCCGACCACCGGCACATCAAGCGCATCAGCCAAAGCCTGCGGATTGCCGAGTTGTACGGAGAGCCGCCGCTCTGGACGATGCAGCACCGTCTGCCCCAGAAAACCAACGAGTTCAGGGTTTTGGCCGGCCGCATCGATCAGCGCCAGACCTGCCCGACGATGCGCAGCATCGATCACCGCGCCGGCCTTTGCAAAGCTGTCAGGCTCCGCGCCATACCCGTTCCACGCCAGGGCATCATTGGTTGCGCGCAACACGATGTCCCGCTCATCGTGCGCAAATGGCATCAACAGGGCCGGCCCGAAACGCTCGATCGCCTCCCCATCGGTTTCGACCATCGCGACATCGACGCCATCGAGCGAGGTTCCGCTCATGTATCCCATCACCAGCATCTCACACCGCCCTTTCCGATTTGCTGTCAGCGCGATCGGCAGGTATCAGCGCACCACAAGATTGCAAAACCAATTTAATGCCACTTGAAAAAATGGGCGACAATGGTATTTGCCGGCCGATGAAGTCAGCCACCGCAAACACCCTCACAAAAATGGCCTCGGAAGCGCGCGAAGCGCCTGCACTGTGCGCCCGCCAATTGCAATGCAATGCCGCCTTGATGCGCGATGCCGGCAGGCGTTTGCGGGCACTTGCCCCGCCTTTCGCCGCGACGTTGGCGCGCGGCAGTTCCGATCAGGCCGCAGGCTTTGCCAAGTTCCTGCTGGAAACCCGCCTCGGCATTCCAACGGTCAGCCATGCCCCCTCGATCGGCTCGCTTTACCACGCAACTTCGACCGCATTTCGCGGCGTACCGCTGATCGCGATTTCGCAATCGGGCCATAGTCCGGACCTGCTGTCGGCGGCCGAGGAAGCCCGCGCGCGCGGTGCCATCGTGATCGCCGTCGTCAACGACGTCACCTCGCCGCTGGCCGCGCTGGCCGAAGTCGTAATTCCCGTGCACGCGGGAACGGAATCAAGCGTGGCCGCGACCAAGAGTTTCGTTTGCACACTGTTCGCGCTCTTGCACCTGGTTGCCGAATGGAGCGAGGATGCGCAGTTGCTGGCGACCTTGGGCGAAGCCGCCGGCGTGCTGGAAGCGGCGGCCGACGCCGACTGGACGGGTGCGGTGCCGCTGTTGCGCAATGCGGGCGAGATGCTCGTGCTGGGCCGTGGCCCCACCCTGTCGATCGCCGGGGAAGCCGCGCTGAAACTCAAGGAGACATCCAGGTTGCATGCCGAAGCTTTCAGCAGTGCCGAAGTGGCCCATGGCCCGATGACGCTGGTGGATGCGGGGCAACCGGTGCTGGTGCTTGCCCCGCTCGATATCGCCCGGCGCGATTTGCGCACGCGGCTGGCCGAATTTTCCGCGCGCGGTGCCCGGGTGATCGCCGCCGGCTTGCCCGAAGACGTGGACTGTGCGGAACTGGTCCTGCCGATGCGTACGGATGTTCACCCGCTGGTCGCCGCGATTGCCCAAATCCAGAGCTTTTACGGGCTGGCCGACGCGCTATCACTGGCGCGCGGCTGCGATCCGGATCGCCCGCCATTTCTGAACAAGGTTACACGCACGCTGTGACAATATCCGCGAACCAGACGGCGCAGTCCTGCGAGCCCCCCATGGCGATCATCGGTGCGAGCATCGTATTGCCCGACCGCGTGGTCGAGGGGCAGGCGCTGTTGATCGAGGCGGGGCGCATCGTGGGCCTGGCCGCGCCCGATGCCCTTCCCGCCGGTTGCGCCCGCCACGATCTGGACGGCGGATGGTTGCTGCCGGGCTTTATCGATACGCAAGTCAACGGCGGAGGCGATATCCTGTTCAACGATCGGCCCGATGTCGCCGGGATCGGCATGATTGCCGCCGCGCATCGGCGCTCTGGCACGACCGGATTGCTGCCCACCGTGATCAGCGATTATCCCGACGTCATCGATGCCGCGATTGCGGCCGGCGAAGACGCCATTGCGCAGGCGATGCCGGGGGTCTTGGGCGTGCATGTCGAGGGTCCGCACCTCAATCCCGCCAAAAAGGGCATTCACGATCAGGATCGGCTCAGCCCGATCAGCGACAGGCTGATTGCGCGTCTGATGTCCCCGGGCTTGGGCCGACGGATCGTGACACTGGCCCCCGAACTGGCACCGCCGGGCACCATCCGCGCGCTGAACAAGGCCGGGGTGCGGGTCAGTGCCGGCCACAGCATGGCGGGCTATGAACAGACGCTGGCCGCGCTGGCCGAGGGTTTGGCCGGCTTTACCCATTTGTTCAACGCAATGGTGCCGATGACCGGTCGCGAACCCGGCATGGTTGGGGCCGCGCTCGAAGATCGCGCCACGCATTTCGGCCTGATCGTCGATGGGGTGCACGTTCATCCTGCGACGCTGCGTATCGCGCTGATGGCGCGTGGGGTCGAAGGTGCGATGCTCGTGACCGATGCAATGCCGCCGGTTGGTGGCAAGAACGCTCATTTCTCGCTTATGGGCACGCCGGTTTCGGTGGTCGACGGCACTTGCCGCGGGCCGGACGGTACGCTGGCCGGGTCGGCGCTGAGCATGGTCGACGCGCTGCGCAACACGATCGACCTGCTGGGACAGGATATGGTCGTCGCTTCCCGGATGGCCAGCGGCAATCCTGCGCGGTTTCTTGGCCTTGGTCATGAAACCGGGGCCATCGCGGCAGGCCTGCGCGCGGATCTGGTGCACCTGGATGCCGCGATGCGCGTGACCGCGACCTGGATCAGCGGACTGCGCGAGGATCATCCCTCATGAAGCGGGATCGGCCCGCAGATCCCGGTCCCGAACTGGGTATGGTCGAGGCGCGCTTCGGGCGGATCTGGAGCGAGGCAGAGCGCAGCTATGTCGTACATACGCTCGCCGCGGCAGGCTATGCCTTTTATCACTATGGCCCAAAGGCAGACCCGGCCTTGCGTCGCGCCTGGCGAACACCCCACACCCACGCCGAAACCGAGCGACTGGCCAGACTTTCGGCCCAAGTGCGGGCAGCGGGGATGCGTTTCGGCATTGCGCTGACGCCGATCGGATCATCGCATCCCTTCGATGAGGATGCGCGCGCGGCTCTGGCCAAACGGGTCGCCGATCTCGACGCCATCGGGATCGATGATCTGGCGATATTTTTCGACGATTTGCGCGGCGACATGCCGGCGCTTGCGGCGCGCCAGGCCGATGTCGTCAACTTTTGCGCCGATCTGACCCGGGCCACGCGGGTTTACACCTGCCCGACCTATTATTCCGACGATCGCTTGCTCGACATCGTCTTTGGCGAACGACCGGCGTCCTATCTCCGCGACCTGGGTCGACGGCTCGACCCCGCCGTGCGCGTCTACTGGACCGGCGAGGAAGTCTGCGCGCGCGAAATCGGCGGCGCCCATCTCGAACGGGTCGCCGCTGAACTGGGCCGTCCGGTCTGCCTGTGGGACAATTATCCGGTCAACGACGGCGAACGAATGTCGCGGTTTCTGCATCTGCGCGCATTCACCGGGCGGTCTGCCGAAATCGCCGCCCATGTCTGCGGCCATGCGGTAAACCCCGCCATTCAGGCGCATCTTGGCTGCATCCCTGCCCTGACTTTGCCGATGATCTATCATCGCGGCGAGCGTTATGCCTATGGCGCCGCCTTTTCGGACGCTGCCCGGCTGTTGCTGGGCGATGCCTTTGCGGCAATGCTGCAAGAGGACATTCTCGCTTTTCAGGACGTCGGCCGCGAACGCCTTGGCGCGCGTGCAGATCGCCTGCGCGATCGTTATGGCGCGATCGATCACCCGGCCGCGCGCGAGATCATGCACTGGCTGGCCGGACACGACCAGATGACCGACGATGACGTCCAGACGCAATAGGCCCGCGCCCGCAGGATTGAAGGCAAAGCAGACATGACCGCCGGCACCCGCGATACCGATCTTCTGGCCCTGCTGCGCAAGGCGGTCGGTCGACGGCATGTGCTTACCGCGCCGCGTGCAACCGCGCGTTATCGACGGGGCTATCGCATGGGGTCAGGCCCGGCGCGCGCGGTTGTGCGGCCCGGCACCCTGACCGAACTATGGCATGTGGCACAGGCCTGCGTGCAATGCGATGTGTCGATCATCCTGCAGGCCTCGAATACCGGGCTGACCGGCGGTTCGACGCCCGATGGTGCCGACTACCCCGGCGGGCTGGTCATTATCGTCACCACCCGTCTGACCGCGCTGAGAGTGATCCGCGACGGCGCCCAGGTGCTGTGCTTTCCCGGCGCCACGCTGCACCGGCTGGAAATGGCGTTGCGCCCCTATGGGCGCGAGCCGCATTCGGTGATCGGCTCATCGTGCCTCGGCGCATCGGTGGTCGGCGGGATCTGCAACAATTCGGGCGGTTCGCTGGTGCGGCGCGGGCCTGCCTATACCCAACTGGCGCTTTATGCGCAGGTGCAGCCCGATGGCACGCTGGCGCTGGTCAATCATCTCGGCATCGTGCTTGGCGACGATCCCGAAGCCGTGCTGGCCCGGCTGGATGCCGGCGATTTTGACGAGGATGCCATTGATCCGGCGCCCGATCGCTGGGCTCACGACCACGGTTATGTCGAGCACGTGCGCGATATCGAAAGCGAGGTGCCCGCGCGCTTCAACGCCGATTCACGCTGTCTGTTCGAAGCCTCGGGAAGCGCGGGCAAGCTGATCGTGTTTGCGGTCAGGCTTGATACTTTCGCCTGCGAACAGGATTCCGCCACTTTCTATATCGGCACGAACAACCCGGCGGCGCTGACCGAACTGCGCCGAACCATGTTGCGCAATTTTGCCAAGCCGCCGATCGCGGGAGAGTACCTTCATCGCACGACCTTTGACGTCGCCGATCACTTTGGCCGTGACACTTTTGTGGCGATCGAACGGTTGGGCACCGATCGCCTGCCCGCGCTGTTCGCCGCCAAGGCATGGTTCGACAACCTGCTGGGCCTGGGCGTCAGCGATCGAATCATGCAATGGGCCAGCCGCTTGCTGCCGGACCACCTCCCGCCGCGCATGCGCGAATTTCGCGATCGTTTCGCGCATCATCTCATCCTCAAGGTATCGCGGGACCAGACCGAGGACACCCACGTCCTTCTCCGCCGCCTGTTCCCGGGTACAGCCGAAAGCGATCATTTCGAATGCACCGCCAGCGAGGGCGCCAAAGCATTCCTGCATCGCTTTGTCGCCGCGGGCGCCGCCATACGTTACCGCGCGGTCCACGCCGCAGCGGTCGAGGATATCGTCGCGCTCGATATCGCGCTGCCGCGCAACACGCAGCAATGGGTTGAGCACCTTCCGCCGGAACTTGAAAACCGGACGATCCACCGGCTCTATTACGGCCACTTTTTCTGCCAGGTGTTCCACCAGGACTATATCCTGAAAAAGGGTCATGACCCGCTGGCTTTCGAACATGCGTTGTGGGCCTTGCTCGATGGGCGCGGCGCGCAATATCCGGCCGAACACAATGTTGGCCATCTTTATGCCGCCAAACCACAGCTTGAGGCGTTTTATCGCAATGCCGATCCCCGCAACCAGCTCAACCCCGGCATCGGCCAGACCTCTCGCAAGCGCGACTGGAAGGGACAGTCGATCCACGTCGGCCAGCCCGCAGGGAGACCATAAAGCATGACGCTCTATCTCGGTATCGATGCAGGCGGCAGCCATTGCCGCGCGCGGCTGATCGATGCGACCGGCACAATTCTGGGTGAAGGCATGTCGGGCGCAGCCAATGCGCGGATCGGCGTGGCCGCGCTGTACGAAACCCTGAAAGACACCGCGGGTCAGGCTGTCGCACAGGCATCGCTGTCCCCGGCCAGGATCGCCGGCCTGCGCGCGGGCATGGGCATCGCCGGGATCACCCGAACGGGCGTGCGCGAGGCGCTGAGCGCGCTTGATTTCGGCTTTGCATCGGTCGCCTTTGCGACCGATGCGCTGATCGCCAATCTGGGCGCGCATGGCGGGCAGGATGGCGCAATCCTGATCATCGGCACCGGCAGTGCCGCGCAACTGCGGGTCGAGGGCAAGGATTTCACCATAGGCGGCTATGGCTTTCCGATTTCCGATGAGGGCAGCGGGGCTGCGCTGGGACTTTCCGCGATGCGCCACGCACTGCGCGCGCTCGATGGCCGCACCCGCAAGACACCGCTCAGCACCGCTGTGACCGAGCGCTTCGAACATGATACGGCAAAGGCCGTCGCCTGGATGGACCGCGCAACACCGCGCGACTATGGCGCGCTGGCACCGCTCGTGATGGATTATGCAGAGGCGAACGACAGCATCGCGCGATCCATCGTCGAGGATGCCGCTGCCCATATCGAACGCTTTATCGAAACCATTTTCGAGCGTGGCGCGACCCGTTGCGCGCTCGTCGGCGGCCTGGCGTCACGCATGAAGCCTTGGCTGCGTTCGCGCACGGTCGCCCTGCTGTGCGCGCCAATCGGCGACGCCCTGGACGGCGCGCTCCAGCTCGCCGGCTACCAGCGGGCGCAAGAGGGTCAAGGCTGACCGATTGACCGGGTCCATGTGGGAAATCGGACCTTTCACATTGGCGACGATCCCGCCGCGGCATGCCGAACGCATTCATGTCGGCTTGTCAGCTTCATGGCCGACAGGCTAATTGACCGCCACGCGCTGACATCCACCCCAATCGACTGGCGTTCCCCTTTGAAAGCTGCGTAATGGCCACCGAAAACATCGCCAAGGCCTGCCTTGCCGCGACGCATGATCGATCGCTTGGCTTTCCCCAGGTCATCGGCAACACAATCGACCTCCCCACGCCCCAGGTTACGGGGCCGGTGGCAGAGCGTTTCGAACCGGCCCCGCAATGACCGGTCTCACCCGTTGCCGCTGGGCCGAGGGCGATCCGTTGATGGCCGCCTATCACGATACAGAATGGGGCGTGCCTTTGCGGGATGGCCGCACGCTTTGGGAAATGCTCATGCTCGAGGGTTTTCAGGCGGGTCTTTCGTGGCGCACCATCCTGCACCGGCGCGAAGGTTTCCGGCGGGCTTTCGATGGCTTTGTGCCAGAACTGGTGGCTGCCTATGATCAGGCCAAGGTCGATGCCCTGATGCAGGATGCCGGCATCATCCGCGCCCGCGCCAAGATCGAGGCGACGATCGGCAATGCCCGCGCCTACCTCGCCATGCAGGCGCGCGGAGAGGATTTTGCCACCTTCATCTGGGGTCATGTCAATGATGTGCCCCGAATGGGCGACGGCAGGACTATGCCCGCCAGCGATTCCACCTCGCTCGCCCTGTCCAAGGCATTGAAGGCGCGAGGCTTCAAATTCGTTGGTGCGGTTACCGTCTATGCCTTCATGCAGGCCGTCGGCATGGTCAACGATCACGATAGCGCGTGTCCGCGCCGAAGGTCATGCGCCAGCTTTTAGAGAACGCCGCCATGGCCGCCGATCAGACGTAATCTCGCAGGTACAGTCCCCCGCTGTCAGCAAGCTTGTATTCCCTATCCCGAGGCCGGGCATTGCGGATTTGCGTATCGGTCAGCGGCATCTTGGGGGCCTTTTCAAAAGCCCCCGGATAAAAGGCCCCAGAAAGGCCCCCGATCCGGGGCGATTGCCAGCACCGGCAAGCGGATGCCAGCAACCTGATAGGCTCAAAATACGCTTGATTTCTGATGGTTACAATGACGCCCACGGACGTTGGCGATCAAAGAAATGGTGGGCGGTAACGGGCTCGAACCGCTGACCCTCTCGGTGTAAACGAGATGCTCTACCAACTGAGCTAACCGCCCGGCGCGCCGGAAACCGCGCAAATACAGGGTTTTCGGCGCCGGTCAACCAGGTGTTTCGCGGAACAGACCGGCACCAAGCGGAACGAAACGGAACCAAGAGTCCCGACATAGTCCCGAACTCCAAAAGCGCTGGCCGCCCGGTACGTCCGTCAGGATCGCCTGGCCAGCAGGGTGCGCACCTCGGTCAGTTGCCAGCACAGCAACGTTGGCAGGCCGATGGCGAGATCACGACCGCGTTTCAGCAGCGACAGCGCGAGCAGTGCGTCGGGCGGGATCTGGGCGATGGGGGCCAGCAGCAGATAGCCCGCCTCCTGCACGCCCAGCGCGCCGGGGATAAAGAACGCCATGCTCCGCAAGGTGAAGATCAGGCTTTCGACCATCAGCATCGACCAGATCGATGCGGGCACGCCCATCAGCCGCAGACCGATCCATGCCCCGACGGCGCTGCCCAGCCAGGCCAGCAGGTTGTACAGGAACGCACGCAGAACACGGCCGCGCCGGGCATAGATCGCCCGCAATTCGACAATGATCGCGTCGGTGGTGTCGGTCGCGCCCGGCAAAACGCTGGCGGCGATGCGACCCGCCAGTCGCAGACCGGCGCGCTGCGCCACCATGAAAGCCGCAATCGCCGCGAGCATCGCCAAAGTCCCGCCCAGGATCAGCGGGCGCAGCCGCGCGGCATCGGCACCGCCCGCCACCTGTGCCAGAAACAGCGCGATGCCGGCACAACTGAACACGACTTGCGCGGCCATCTCGGTGGTCAGATCGACCAGCAGCGCGCCATTGGCCCGTTGCTGCGGCACGCCGTGCGAAATCAGCAGGCGCACACCCAGCACGATGCCCCCGGCGTGGGAAAACGGCAACAGATCCGCCGCTGCCTCGCGCAGCATCCGCGCCGCCATGAACAACCCGAACCGGCGTGGCGGTTCGTCGCGCGTCACCGCATGCCAGGCCGCGCCGAGGATTGCGAACACGCCCACGAACCACAGGCAGAACAGCGCAAACCCGCCCGCCCTGATTCGCACCACCTGGGTCAGAACATCGCCCCAGCCGGTGCGCGACATGATCCAGACAGCCGCAGCAAGGCCGGCAACGGTTGCCGCCCACAGCCAGAATCGGAAAGACCGCAAGTTTGCGCTCACGCCTTTCGGCCGACAAGTTTCAGGAACAGGCGGATCACGCCGGGCACAAACCGGGGCCGCAGCAAACGCGCATCGTACGGGGACAGCCGGCGGTCATTCTCGGCAAGGCAGATGCCCGCAAGTTCGGTAAAAGTGACTTCCACGCCAAGTTCCCTGGAGCCATTGAGGGTAAAATTGTTTTCCTGCGCGCGGGTGTTCTTACCCATGCCCTGCGCAATGTCGATCCTTTCCCAGATCAGAAACAGCCACACCGCCAGCACTTTCAGTTCGAACCATGGCCGGCGCCACAGCGGCATGTTGCGCCGCCACCACGCCACCCAGTTGACAAAAAACAGGATATGCCGCCCCTCTTCGCGCATGACCGGTTCGAACGTGTCGATCAACTGCGGCGGAAAAAAGCCGGTATCACGCGCGATCCTGAACAGGCCAAAGCCAAAGAAACTGTCGATACATTCCGAATAGCCGGACCGCATGAACGCCCATTCCGCGTCCTGCGGCGCCTTGTAATCGGGTTCCGGCATCAGTTCGATGCCATAGGCCCCGACCATGTCGGCCAGCACCACTTTGTGTCGACGCTCTTCAAAGGCATCCATCTGCACGGCTGACCTGAGCAGCGGATCGCGCACCGTTTCGCCAAATATCTTGACGAAGAGGCCGGTCCGCCCCTCGGTCTGCACCGCCATGTCCCAGATCGGCAGCGACACGATGCGGTCGCGCGTTTCCGGCGCCAGTTCGGGCCATTCGATCACCGCCGGGCGATAGGGATCGTGGGTGTCGAGCAATGTGCGGCAAAACAGAGTGAGATGCTCGCGCGAGCCCAGCCGCACCGGCCCTGCCGGCAACGGCGCATCGGCATCGAATTCCCCCCAGTCGGGCACCAGATTCATGGGGTTCTCCTCAGACAAAGTCTGCAAAATGGCCCAGGGCAACGCTTTCCTGGTTTATCAGGTCCCTGGACAGCGAATCGGTCAATGCTGCCAGTTCGCCAACATAATCATAGCCCTGGGCACAGCCTAGATAGGGCCCGGTGGCGGGATGGGTGTAGATTTCGGTCAAGCCGTCGGGAAGGCGCTCGATCAGACCGCGCAACCGCCCGACGTGCATCGCGCCCGACCACGACAGCCCGAACACCGCATCGGGCACGAGCAGCCCGGCCCGGCGCATCCGGCGCCGCACCAGCTTTGCCCACAGCGTTTCGATGCCCGGCAGGCGCCGCGTGCCGTCGATCGCGCGTAGCACGTGCCGTGGTTCGATCGGCGCGCGGATTGCCTTCATGCCGTGGCGCATCCCGACGCGAAGGATGGCACCGGCAATCGTCGGGTGCAGGTGGAAATGCTTGTGCGCGTTGACGTGGTCGAGGGGCAGGCCGGTGGCGGCGAAAGCGACAAATTGCGCCTCGACCTCGGCGTTGAGTTGTCGCCGCGCGGCGGGCGAGGCAAAGATTCGCACCGCCGCGCCGACCATGTCGGTGCGGAACTGCCCGTCGCCCCCGACCAGCGCCGGCACCTGTTCCGGCGGCAGCATCGGCCGTCCGTCGACCAGCACGATGTGCAGGCCGACGCCCAGCCGGGGCATCGTCCGCGCCCGCGCAACGGCATCATCGGCGGCGTCGCCCGCCACCATCAGGCTGGCGGCGGCCAGGACGCCCTCCCGGTGTGCTTGCTCCACCGCCTGATTGACCGCCGATGATGCGCCGAAATCGTCGGCGGTGATGACCAGCCGCTTCATCGTGGTGCGGTCAGGTCGCTTCCTTGCGGCGGCGCAGGAAATCGAAAAATTCGACGCCTTCGCGCAGGCGGCGCTTCATCATGTCCCAGTCGCGCAGCATTTCGCCGACGATCGAGCCGATCTTGCGCGGGCGGAAATAGAACCGCTTGTAGAATTCCGCCACTTTGTCGAAAATCACGGCTGCGGGCAGATGCGGATAGGACAATTGCGCGATCTGGTTGCCGCCATCTGTCAACAGATGGTCGCTGCCGTCGAACCAGCCGTTTTCGGTCGCCTGCTTGTACAGGAACGTGCCGGGATAGGGCGCGGCCAGGCTCACCTGGATGGTGTGCGGGTCGATTTCCTTGGCATAGTTGATCGTCTCTTCGATCGTTTCCAGCGTTTCGCCGGGCAGGCCGAGGATGAACGTGCCGTGGATGACCACGCCGAGCGCATGGCAATCCTTGGTGAACTGGCGCGCGACATCGACGCGCAGGCCCTTTTTGATATTGTGCAGGATCTGCTGGTTGCCGCTTTCGTAACCGACCAGCAGCAGGCGCAGACCGTTTTCCTTCAGCACTTTCAATGTCGCATAGGGCACGTTGGCCTTGGCGTTGCAACTCCACGAAACGTCGAAGCCGGGCTTGCCGAAGCCCAGCTTGCCCAGTTCGCGCGCCAGTTCCTCGACACGATCGCGGTTGTCGGTCAGCGTGTCGTCGTCAAAGAACACCTCTTTGACCTGCGGCATTTCGCGCAGGATGTACTGCACTTCCTCGATCACTTTGGGGATCGAGCGGAACCGGTAATTGTGCCCGCCGATGGTCTGCGGCCACAGGCAGAACGTGCAGCGGCTTTTGCAGCCGCGCCCGGTGTAAAAGCTGACATAAGGATGCCGCAAATAGCCGCCGAAATATTTTTCGATGGTCAGGTCGCGCTTGTAGACCGGCGACACCATCGGCAGCACGTCCATGTCCTCGATCGGTGCACGGTCGCGGTTGCGCACGAACGAGCCATCGGGCGCACGCCAGGTGATACCGTCGACATCGGCCAGCGGCTTGCCCTCGGCAATCTCTTGAATAGTGAAATCATATTCCTCGCGCGCGACAAAATCGATCGCGGCGCCACCGGCAAGGCTCTGGTCGGGTTCAACCGCCACTTTGGCGCCGACAAAGCCAATCACCACCGCCGGGTTGCGCTGCTTGATCAGCCCGGCGGTGCGCACGTCCTGGTTGAAGCTGGGCGTCGAGGTGTGCAGGATCACCAGATCGACCGCATCGAATTCGTGCGCGATGTCGTCCCAGCCAAGGTCATGGGCGGGCGCGTCGATCAGCTTTGACCCCGGCACCATCGCCGCCGGTTGCGCCAGCCAGGTCGGATACCAGAACGAGCGCACTTCGCGCTTCATCTGGTAGCGCGCGCCGGCACCTCCGTCATAGCCATCGAAAGAGGGTGCTTGCAGGAACAGCGTGCGCTTCATGTAACGGGGACCTCCGGACCGGCCGAGACCCGGCCGTGCGTTTCCATTCTAAGCGTTGCGCCGCGCCAATCAACCGATCGCACCGCCCAACTGGCAAGAAATACCACAAATGTCAGGCAATCCCGCAATGGCAGCGCCCAAAAAGGCGCGCTGCGGGCTTTGCCCAGTCGATCGGCGACCGTTGCAACCCCGCCGCGCGCCAGCACGGCGAGCGCAGCGCAGGCAAGGCCGGCAAGCGGATGAATCGGGATTGCCAGCAGCGCCAGCGGCAACGGCATGGCGATCACCCCCAGCGCATAAGCGGCCGGCGCCACGCCGCGCACCGTCGCCCCCCAGCGCAATTCGTGCCGCCACAGCGCGGCAAAGTCGGGCTCTGCCGAGGCGTGAGTCACCAGCAACGGCGCGACCACGACGTGCAGCCCCAGCGCTGCCACCGCCTCACCCATCGCGAAATCATCGGCCAGCACGTCGGCAAAGGCGCCCATACCACCGATTCGGGTCAGCGTTTCCCGGCGCAGGGCGATCGTCGAGCCCATGCAGGGCCGCGCCAGTCCGAATACTGTACCAAACACCGCACCCGGCAGAAACTGCCAACTCAATCCGGCGGCGGCGATTTTCGACCACCAGCCGGCATCCCCGCGCCCATGATACGCCAGCGTCACCGCGCCGGTGCCCGGCCGATCGAGCGCGTCGAGCAGCCCGGCCAGATAATCGCGCCCGACCGCGATGTCGCTGTCGCTCAAGACCACCACGTCGTGGGCGATATGCGGTTGCAGATTGATCAGGTTGGCGACCTTGCGGTTGGCGCCATGGGGCGTGGGATCGACCACCAGATCGATTCGCGCCGCCGGAAACCGCAGGCAAAGCGCCTCGACGACGGCAATCGCGGGATCATCGGCACGCTGCACGCCGCACAGCAACTGGACCGGGCCGGCATGGTCCAGATCCAGAAAACTGGCGAGATTGTCGGCCAGACGCGGCTCTGCACCATGGAGCGGTTTGACCAGCGTCACCCCTGCGTTGCGCGCCCTTGCGGCCTGCGTGCTTGTGAAAAAGCGCCGCAGCGTCACGGTGGCGGCAATCGTATAGAGCGTGCCGACCAGACTGAATCCGGCCAGAGCCCAGCCGATCACGCCTCCAAGTTGCACCCATGCGCCGGTCATCCCGCGCTCCTAGTCGTGGCGGCGACAAATGTGTAGGGGGACCCGGCCTTGTCACCCCGACGGGCTTGTGTATCAGCTTTCGAATGGCCCGGTCCAGCATACCCCCACCCGTCACTCTGGTTACCGGCGTATCGGGCTTTGTCGGCTCTGCCGTGGCACGGGCCCTGGCCAGCCAGGGCGTGGCGGTGCGCGGGATGGTCCGTGCGTCAAGCCCGCGCGACAATCTGGCGCAGTTTCCCGGCGAACTGGTCGAAGGCGACTTGCGCGATCCAGCCGCCGTCGGTCGGGCGATGGCGGGCGTGCGCCATCTTTTCCATGTCGCCGCCGACTATCGTCTGTGGGCGCCGGATGCCGGGGAAATCGTCCGCAACAATGAAGCGACGACGCGGATCGTCATGGAGGCGGCGCTGGCCGCCGGGGTCGAGCGGGTGGTCTATACCTCCAGCGTTGCGACATTGGTCCCGCGCGACGATGCCCCGGCCGACGAAACCCGCGCGGCCAGCCCTGCGCAAGCCGTGGGCGCGTACAAACGCAGCAAAGTCGTGGCCGAACGGCTGGTTCAGGCCATGGTGGCCGAGCGCGGCCTGCCCGCCGTGATCGTCATGCCGTCCACCCCGATCGGCCCGCGCGACGTCAAGCCGACCCCTACCGGGCGGATCATTGTCGAGGCGGCGAACGGGAAAATGCCAGCCTATGTCGATTCGGGGCTGAACCTTGTTCACGTCGACGATGTCGCCACTGGCCATCTGCTCGCGCTTGGCGCCGGCACGATCGGCGAACGCTATATTCTGGGCGGGGCAGACGTCATGCTGGGCGCGATGCTGGCAGAAATCGCCGCGATTGTCGGACGTCGGCCACCGCTGCTGCGCATCCCGCGCGGGCCGTTGTTTCCGCTGGCATGGGCCAACGAACAGATCGCGCGGGTCACGGGCGGCGACCCGTTCCTGACGCTCGATTCGCTCAGGATGGCGAAATACCGGATGTTTTTCAGCTCCGCCAAAGCCGAGCGGGAGCTTGGCTATCGCCCCCGGCCGCATCGCGAAGCGCTGGTCGATGCGATCGCCTGGTTTACCCAAGCGGGGATGATCCGGTGACCGGGCTGATCGTCGCATGTCTGGCGCTGGCGGTCTGGCTCGGGCTGATGTTTGCCCACCACGGCTTTTGGCTGGCTCGCGAGCGTGACACGCTTGGCCTGCCGGGCATGCCGACCCATTGGCCCGAAGTGGTTGCGGTTGTCCCCGCGCGCGACGAGGCGGACGTGATTGCCGGATCGCTCGGCAGTCTGATCGCGCAGGACTATCCGGGGCCGTTCCGCGTGATCCTGATGGACGATTCGTCGAGCGACGGCACCGGCGATATCGCCCGCGCGCTGTCCGCCACCCAGATCGAAGTGGTGCCGGGCCTGCCGCTCGCACCCGGCTGGACCGGCAAGCTGTGGGCCGTGGCACAGGGGGTCGAGCGGGCCGGGACCGCGCCCAGATACCTTTGGCTGACCGATGCCGATATCGAGCACGCGCCCGATACCCTGCGCACGCTGGTCGCCCGCGCCGAGGCGGGACAGTTGGCGATGGTCAGCCTGATGGCAAAGCTGCGCTGCGACAGTTTCGCCGAACGCATGCTGATCCCCGCCTTCGTGTTCTTTTTCCAGATGCTCTATCCGTTCGGGCACGTGAACCGGGGCAAAGGCCCCGGCGCGGCGGCCGGCGGCTGTATGCTGGTGCGGCGCGAGGCGCTGGCCGCAGCCGGCGGCATCGCCGCAATCCGCAATGCCCTGATCGACGACTGCGCACTGGGTGCAAAGCTGAAGCAGCAGGGCCCGGTCTGGCTTGGCCTGACCGATCGCGCGCGCAGCGTCCGGCCCTATCCCGGCTTTGACAGCGTCGCGGCGATGATCACGCGCTCTGCCTATGCGCAGTTGAACTATTCGCCGCTGTTGCTGGCCGGCACCGTGGCCGGGCTGAGCCTGGTCTATCTTGCGCCGCCGCTGCTTGCGCTGTTCGGATCGGGGGCCGCTCGGATCATCGCGGCCACGGCCTGGGCGCTGATGGCGCTGGCGTTCCAGCCGATGCTGTCGTTCTATCGCCGATCGCCTTGGTGGGGCGTGGGCTTGCCGGCGATTGCGGCTTTTTATGCCGGCTGCACCCTGCTATCGGCGTGGCAGTACGCACGCGGGCGCGGCGGTGCATGGAAGGGTCGAGCGCAAGCTGCGGTGGCACGATGACAGAAGCAATCGACATCGCGCCGGACGACACAGTCTCGGGAAAAGACCACACGGGCGAAAATTTCCCGGTGGCGAGCTTGCTGATCCGCCCGGAACATCGCGCACCGATCATGGCATTCTATCGCTTTGCCCGCGCCGCCGACGACATTGCCGACTGTCCCAAGGTCGATGCCGAGGCAAAGCTTGCCTTGCTCGGGCGGATGCGCGCCGGACTGGACGGCCCCGGCTCTGCCGAAGCCATGGCCTTGCACCAGACGATGGCGGCGCGTCGGATCGAGGCGGTTCACGCGCATGAACTGCTCGACGCTTTTGTGCGCGATGTAACCACGCAGCGCTATGCCGATTGGGACGATCTGATCGGCTATTGCCGGTTGTCGGCCATGCCGGTTGGCCGCTATGTCCTTGACGTTCATGGTGAAAGCCGCGATCTGTGGCCGGCGTCCGATGCATTGTGCGCCGCACTGCAAATCATCAACCATCTGCAGGATTGCGGCAAGGATTACCGCCAGTTGAAACGTGTCTATATCCCGCTCGATACCGGTCTGAATCTTGACGATCTGGGCCAGGACCGCGCCACCCCCGCGCTCCTGGCGATCATCGCCGCGCTGGCGCGCCGCACGCGGGTTCTGCTCGACCAATCGGCCGGCTTTTCGGGGGCGATCCGTGACCGCCGGCTCGCGGCCGAGGTTGCGGTGATCCAGCGCCTGGCGGTCAGCCTGTGCGATCGGCTGGTAACCCGCGATCCGCTGAGCGAGCGCGTCCATCACACCAAGTGGCAGGCCGCGTGGCTGGCGCTGGGTGCGGCGGCGCCCGTGCTGTTGCGGCGTCCGGCATGACCGCCCCCGCCACCCAGGCCGCCGGCAGCTCGTTCTACGCCGGCATGCGCCTGCTGCCCAAGCCGGAGCGCGAGGCGATGTTCGCGATCTATGCCTTTTGCCGGGCGGTCGATGACATCGCCGACGATCAGCAGGGCGATCCGGCCGGGCGGGCCGAGGCGCTGGCGCAATGGCGGCGCGATCTTGATGCGCTTTACGCCGGTGGTGCGCCCGGACAGGCGGCGATGCTGGCCGAGGGCGTGCGCCGGTTCAATCTCGACCGGGCCGATTTCGACGCGGTAATCGACGGCATGGCGATGGATGTCGCGCGCGACATCCGTTGGCCCGAATGGGACGAACTGGACTTGTACTGCGACCGTGTCGCGGTCGCGGTGGGCCGGCTGTCGGTGCGGGTGTTCGGCATGGCGCGCGAACCGGGGTATGTGCTGGCCCACCATCTCGGCCGGGCGTTGCAACTGACCAATATCTTGCGCGATATCGACGAAGATGCGGCGATCGGCCGGGTCTATCTGCCGGCGCAGGCGCTTGAAGCGGCCGGCATCCCGCTGACCACGCCGCAAGCCGTGGCGGCCGACCCCCGCATCGATCAGGCGGTGCGCCCGCTGGTGGCCCGCGCCCACGATCATTTCCGCAGCGCCAACCGGCTGCTCGCCGGCCGACCGGCCGGTCACCTGCTGGCACCGCGCCTGATGGAATCGGCCTATTCCGGACTGCTGACCCGGATGGAGCAGATCGGCTGGGCACCGCCGCGCACCCGTGTCCGGGTGAGCAAGCGGGCGCTGCTGTGGTCGATCGTGAAACACACGGTATGGCGCTGAAATTCCGGCGGGCGACGATTGCCGGCGCGGGCCTTGCGGGACTGTCGGCGGCGGTCCAACTGGTGAAATCGGGCGTCGCCGTCAGCATCGCCGATGCGGCGGCACAGGCTGGCGGACGCTGTCGATCCTACCGCGATCCGCAGTTGAATCTGACCATCGACAACGGCAATCATCTGGTGCTGGCAGGCAATGCCGCCGTCGCCCGTTTTCGCCGGACGGTGGGCGCGATACCGCCGTTGGCGGGGCCCGACCACGCCGATTTCGCCTTTGCCGACTTGCGCGACGGCGCGCGCTGGACGATCCGGCTGAACGATGGGCCGCTGCCCTGGTGGGTTCTGGCAAATCGCCGCCGCGTGCCGGGCAGCCGTGCCGACGATTATCTCGGACTCGCCGGGCTGCTGGCGGGCAAGCCCAACGACACCGTCGGCGAACGGATCAACACCGGCGGGCCGGTATGGGACAAGCTGATCGAGCCGGTGCTGCTGGCGGTGCTCAACACGCCCCCGGCACAAGGGTCGGCACGCCTGACCATGGCCGTGCTGAAGGAAACGCTGTTGCGCGGCGGCAAGGCAAGCCGACCGCGCATTGCCGAGCCCAGTCTGGGCGCCGCGTTTATCGATCCCGCCGTGGCCTGGCTTGCGGCGCATCGGGCGCCGGTGACGCTCGGGCGCCGGTTGCGCGGCGTGACCACGCAAGACGACCGGGTAACCGCGCTCGACTGGGGCGCCGGGCCGGAACCTGTCGCCGGCGACGAAGCGGTGATTCTGGCGGTGCCGCCGTGGGTCGCACGCGACCTGCTGCCCGAAATTTCCGCCCCAGATGCCTTTCATGCCATCGTCAACGGCCATTTCGCCTGTGCCCCACCCCCCGGCGTACCGGCAATGCTGGGCGTGCTGGGCGCGACGGCGGAATGGCTGTTCGCCTTTCCCGATCGCATTTCCGTGACGGTCAGCGCCGCCGACGCGCTGGTCGATCGCGATCGCGAGGATCTGGCCGGCCGATTCTGGGACGATATCCAGCGCAGTTATGGCTTTACCGCCGCAATGCCGCGCTGGCAGATCGTCAAGGAAAAGCGCGCGACATTTTCCGCCACCCCCGCGCAAGATGCCAAACGTCCGCCGGCAGGCACACGCTGGCGCAATCTGTTCCTGGCCGGCGACTGGACGCAGACCGGCCTGCCCGCCACAATCGAGGGCGCATTGCGTTCGGGCGAGACGGCTGCACGGTTGGCAAGCGGCACCGGCTCGCGGTAACGGGGGAGTCATGGCCACACAAATTCTTGCCGATCCGCTGGCTGATGTCGATGCAGCGGTGCAACGCGCCGCCGCCGCCCTCACCCGCGCCCAGAAAGCCGATGGGCACTGGGTGTTCGAGCTTGAGGCGGATTGTACGATCCCGGCCGAATACGTTCTGCTGCGGCATTATCTGGGTGAACCGGTCGACGCCGTGCTGGAGGCAAAGATTGCCCGCTATCTGCGCCGCATCCAGTCGGGCGAACATCATGGCTGGGGCCTGTTCCATGCCGGCGACTTCGATGTCAGCGCCAGCGTAAAGGCCTATTACGCGCTCAAGATGATCGGCGATGCGCCCGACGCGCCGCACATGGCGCGCGCCCGCGCGGCCATTCTGGCGGCGGGCGGCGCGGCGGCCAGCAATGTCTTTACCCGCATCCAGCTTGCGCTGTTCGGGGCGGGACCATGGCAAACGGTGCCGACCCTGCCACCCGAACTGATCCTGCTGCCCCACTGGTTTCCGATCCACTTGTCGCGGATGAGCTATTGGGCGCGCACCGTCGTCGTGCCGTTGCTGGTGCTCTGTACGGTCAAGCCCCTCGCCCGCAATCCGAAGGGGGTGACCGTTGCCGAGCTCTATACCGGCAAGCCGGTCGTGCCGAAATCCCGCGCCGCCGATCCAAAATGGATCTGGACCAAGGGCTTCAATGCGCTCGACCGCGTGCTGAAGGCGGTCGATGGGCTGTGGCCCGCCCGCCTGCGCCGGCGTGCGATCGAAACGTGCGTGCAATGGGTCACCGAGCGGCTGAACGGCGAGGACGGGCTGGGCGCGATCTATCCGGCGATGGCCAACAGCGTGATGATGTTCGCCTGGCTGGGCTATCCCGAGGACCATCCCGACCGGGCCATCGCCCGCAAATCGGTCGAGAACCTGCTCGTCATCAAGGACGACGAAGCCTATTGCCAACCTTGCGTGTCGCCGGTGTGGGATACCGCGCTGGCGGCCCATGCCATGCTGGAAGCGGGCGGCGCAGACAACACGGCCCACGCCGAGGCGGCACTCGACTGGCTGAAGCCCCGCCAGGTGCTGGACGTCGCCGGTGACTGGGCCGAGATCCGCCCCGGCGTAAGGCCCGGCGGTTGGGCGTTTCAGTACAACAACGACCATTATCCCGACCTTGACGATACCGCCGTGGTGGTGATGGCCATGGACCGCGCCGGCACTGCCGACCGCACGCCGATCGAACGGGGCGTCGAATGGACTGTCGGCTTGCAGTCGGGCAATGGCGGCTGGGGCGCGTTCGATGCCGACAACACCGCCGATTACCTGAACAATCTGCCGTTTGCCGACCATGGCGCATTGCTCGATCCGCCGACCGCCGACGTGTCGGCGCGCTGCGTGTCGATGCTGGCGCAGTTGGGAGAGGCGATCGACAGCCCGCGCATGGCCGCCGCGCTGGCATATCTGCGGCGCGAGCAGGAACCCGATGGCAGCTGGTTTGGCCGCTGGGGCGTCAATTACATCTATGGCACATGGTCGGTGCTGTGCGCGTTGAACGCCGCCGGGCTCGATGGCACCGACCCGATGGTCGCGCGCGCGGTGCAATGGTTGCGGGCAATCCAGAACCCGGATGGCGGCTGGGGCGAAGGCTGCGACAGCTATGACCTGCAACGCACCGGCCACGTCCCGGCGCCGTCGACGGCATCGCAGACGGCCTGGGCCCTGCTCGGCCTGATGGCGGCTGGCGAAACCGAAAGCGAAGCCGTGCGGCGCGGCATCGCGTGGTTGGGCAAGCATCAGCACGCCGACGGACTGTGGGGCCAGGAACATTACACCGGCGGCGGATTCCCGCGCGTGTTCTACTTGCGCTATCACGGTTATCCGAAGTATTTTCCGCTTTGGGCGCTTGCCCGCTATCGCAATCTGATGCGTTCCAACGCCAGGCGGGTGGATTTCGGGATGTGACGATCCTGATTGCCACCGGCATGGCCAAAGAGGCCCGGCTGATGGCCGCATCCGGGGTGATCGTGATCGCGGGCGGCGGGGACGGTGCGCGGTTGGAGCGCGCGCTTGAGGCAGCCAGCGCAGACGCCCGGCTGATCGTGTCGAGCGGTCTTGCCGGAGCGCTGCGTGCGGATCTGGCGGTGGGCGATATCGTGCTCGACGGGCCGGCCGCGCTGTTGGCTGCGCTGCGCAATGCGCTGCCCCATGCGCATGTCGGGGCGGTGCTGGGCAGCGATGTCCCCGTCGCTTCGGTCGCGGCCAAAGCCGAGGCGGGGCGCAACGGCGCGCTGGCGGTGGACATGGAAAGCCATATTGCCCGCAAAGTCGCGGCACGCCACGGGTTGCCCTGCCTGATCGCACGGGTGATTTCCGACGGCGCAGATCGGGCCTTGCCGCCCGCCGCGCTGGTCGGAATGCGCCCCGACGGCGGCATCGCGCTGGGCGCGGTGCTGGCCTCGCTGCTGCGCCACCCCGTGCAATTGCCTGCCCTGATCCGCACCGCGCGCGATGCGGATCGGGCGTTTCGGGCGTTAGGCCGCCTGCACCACGCGTTTGCCGGCGGCAGGATTGGCGGCCTTGATCTTGGCCAGTTCGCGCTCGACGTGGGTTGAAAAGCTGTCTTCCGCCGGTCGGGCCTGGCTCAGGTCGATTTCGGGCGCGAACGGCCCTTCGGTCTTGATCCCTTTGCGGCCGACGTTGAACATCTTGAGCGGGTGGCGAATCGCATCGGCCGCGGCAGTGCCTTCAAACCCGCAATGGGTCATGCAGTTGGAGCACTTTTCGTACTTGCCGACGCCGTATTTTTCCCAGTCGGTGCCTTCCATCAATTCCTTGAACGTCGCGACATAGCCTTCGCCGAGCAGATAGCACGGCTTTTGCCAGCCGAAGACAGTGCGCAGCGGCATCGACCACGGGGTGCATTCATACGTCTGGTTGCCGGCGAGGAAATCGAGGAACAGCGGCGAATTGGTAAAGTCCCACGCCTTGCCGCCCTTGCCGCGCGCAAACACGTCGCGGAAAAAGGTCTTGGTACGCTCGCGGTTGAAGAAATGCTCCTGATCCGCCGCGCGTTCATAGGCATAGCCGGGCGACAACGTGATCTCGACATCCAGCCGCTTCATTTCGTCGAAGAACGCCGCCAGCCGCGCCGGTTCGGCGCCGTCGAACACGGTGCAGTTGATCTGGACGCGAAAGCCCTTGGCCTTGGCAAGCTTGATCGCCTGGATCGCGACTTCGTAAGTGCCGGCCTGGTCCACCGCGTGATCGTGCATCGGCTTGTCGCCATCGAGATGGATCGACCATGCGAAATAGGGCGACGGCTGATATTCGTCGATCTTCTTCCTCAGCAGCAAGGCGTTGGTGCACAGGATGACGAATTTCTTGCGGGCGATGTAGCCCTTGACAATCTTTGCCATGTCGCGATGCAACAAGGGTTCGCCACCGGCGATCGAGACGGCGGGCGCACCGCATTCATCGATCGCCTCCATGCACTGGTCATAGCTGAGACGCTGGTTCAGGATCGGATCGGGATAATCGATCTTGCCGCAGCCGGGGCACGCGAGATTGCAGCGCAAAAGCGGCTCAAGCATCAGCACGAGCGGATATTTGCCGCCTTTGATATGGTTCGTAAGCGCATAGGCGCCGATCCGGGCAAGCGGCGAAAGCGGAAGGGTCATTGGTCTTTCGATCCTGTCAAACAGCCGGGCTGATCACCCGCCGCAGCGGTGCCGGTAGTGCAAATTCAATGTTTTCCTCGACCCCGTCAAGCTTCCTCACCGATACCGGGCGAAGCGCGGCGAGCGCGGCAATGACACTTTCGACCAGTTCCTCGGGCGCGGACGCCCCGGCCGTGACCCCGACGGTCCGGGCACCGTCCAGCCAGGCCGGATCGATGCTGCGACCATCGTCGACCAGAAAGCTGGGCACGCCCAGTTCGCTGCCGATTTCGCGCAAGCGGCTGGAATTCGAACTGTTGCTCGCACCCACCACGATCAGCAGATCGCTCAGGCTGGCCAGATCGCGCACCGCGGTCTGGCGGTTCTGCGTCGCATAGCAGATTTCGCTGACGTCCGGCCCGATCACATCGCTGAACCTGTCGGTCAGCGCGGCGATCACCGCACGCGTGTCGTCCACGCTCAGGGTCGTCTGAGTGATATAGGCAAGCGGCGTATCGAGCGGCAACGCCAGTTCGGCAACCTCCTGCACGGTCGAAACCAGATGGATCGGGGCGTCGATCTGCCCCATCGTGCCGACCACTTCGGCGTGGCCCGGATGGCCGATCAGCACCAGCGTGCGCCCGGCCCGGGCATAGCGCCGACCCTGCACATGGACCTTGGTCACCAGCGGACACGTCGCATCCAGCACCGGCAGGCCGCGGATCTCCGCCTCTTCCTCGACGCTGCGGGCAACGCCGTGCGCGCTGAACACGGTTCGCGCGCCGGCGGGTATTTCGTCCAGTTCGTCGACAAAGATCGCGCCGAGCGCGCGCAGCCGTTCTACCACATGGCGGTTATGAACAATCTCGTGCCGCACATAAACCGGCGGACCATAGATCTGTAACGCGCGCTCGACGATGTCGATCGCGCGGATTACGCCCGCGCAAAACCCGCGCGGATTGGCCAACAATACGGTCAGTGTCTGGGCTGCTGGACCGGCGATCGCAGTGGACATGGGACTCCATCTCAATAAATTATAGTCACCCTCTGCCCCGAATCCGGTCATAACCGAATCCGTCGCTTGTAAAAGGACGAATTCCCTGTGTCACCCCCGTATGCTGCGCTAGACACCATCGCGCCCGGTGCCTAGTAGGCGCGTCAGCGCCAATGGAGTCCTGGTAGGCGCGTCGGCGCCAATGGAGTTTCGCGGATGCGCGCATCGGTCTTTGGAATCCTGCTGCCAGCCCTGGTCATGGCCGGCGCCGCACCGGCGTCGGCCCAGGTCGATCCGGCACGCACCACCGTTCAGCAGTTGGACGACAGCCTGCTGACGATCATGAAAGCCGGCGGCTCGGCGCGATCGCGCGCCGCCACGATCGCGCCCGCCATCGACCGCGCCATCGACTTGCCGCTGATGACCCGGCTGGTCGTCGGGCCGGGCTGGACCGCGATCGCGCCGGCGGAACAGCAGGCGCTGCTGGCTGCCTTTCGTCGGCTGACCATCGCGCAGTATGCCGCCAATTTCGACGGCTGGTCGGGGGAAAGCTTTGCGATCGCGCCGCAAATCGAAACGCGGGGGCTTGACCGGCTGGTGCGCACGACATTGAATGTGCCCGGCAAGGAAGCCATCGCCATCAGCTATCGGCTGCGCGAAAGCGGCGGTCGGTGGCAGATCATCGATATTTTTTATCACAACGCCATCAGCCAGGTCGCGTTGCGGCGATCGGATTTTACCGCCGTGCTGGCAAAAGGCGGCCCAAAGGCGCTGGTGGCCCATCTCGACAGCCTGGCCGCGAAGGGCAATTTTTGACGATCCTGCTCCTGCTACCTATCGCACTGACCGTCGCGTCGCCGCAGGATCTGCCGACCGCATCAGTGCCGCGCGACGCGGCGGCGCCCCCTGCCCAACCCGTGCCTGTGCCCGCGCCTGTACCGTCCAGCGCGCCGCAACTTGCCGATCCGTTGACCGATCCGGCCACCCTCGCCCCCCCGCAGCCCGGACCGCGCGGCAAGCACGGCCACACGCCGGGCGATCCGCTCGAAGGATTCAACCGCAATATGTTCGGTCTGAATCTGGCGCTCGACAAGGCGCTCTACCGCCCGGCGGCGATGGGCTATAAGCATATCCTGCCCAAACCGGTGCGATCCGGCTTGCGCAATTTTTTCGGCAATCTGGGCGAGCCGGTGGTTTTCGTGAACTACCTGCTGCAGTTCCGCATCGGCAAGGCCACGCGCACGCTGGTCCGGTTTGCGCTCAATTCGACCGTCGGCGCGGCCGGGCTGATCGATGTTGCCAAAAGACCCGACATCCGCCTGCCGCATCACCGCAACAGTTTTGGCGATACGCTGGCCTGGTACGGGGTAAAGCCGGGCCCCTATCTGTTCTTGCCGCTGGTTGGCCCGACGACATTGCGTGATGCGCTGGGCGGGCCATTCGACGATGCGCTGATGCCTGCACTGGTGCTGTCGCGGTTTGTCGGCAAACCCTTCGACGGCTGGGCCTTTGTTGCGACCAGCGCGATCATTCCCGGCCTCGATGTGCGCGCCGAGTCGGATGAGGAACTGCGCTCGCTGCTGGGCAGCGCGGTCGATCCCTATGCCACGCTGCGATCGGCCTGGCTGCAAAACCGGGCCGCCGAAGTTGCCGAGCAACACGATCACCACGGCCAGCCGCCCAAAGCGCCCGAACTGGACGATCCGCTGCAGGATCCCGCAGCGCAGCCCGTGACGGGCGCGCAAGTTCCACCGGTCGTCCCGGCCCCGGCTGCTCCACCCCTTTCCGGCGGAGTGCCGCAATGAGGCAGATGGTCCGGATCGTTGCCGGCGTTTCCCTGATGGCCTGCCTCGCCAACACGGCACCGGGAACCGGCACCTTGACGATCGAGGTTGCCAATGTCCGTGCCGCCACGGGCCACGTCCGGCTCGATCTCTGTCCGGAGACGCGGTTCCTGTCCGACAACTGTCCCTGGCACGGCAGCGCCCCGGCGCAAGTCGGCACCACCAGCGTGACCGTCACCGGCGTGCCGGCCGGTCGCTATGCGGTCCAGGCCTATCTCGACGAGAACGACAACGACAAGGTCGATCGCGCGCTGTTTGGCATTCCCAAAGAGGGGATCGGCTTTTCCAACGATGCCAGGATCGCGCTGGGCCCGCCCAAATTCCGCGACGCCGCCTTTGCCTTCAACGGCACCTCGGCGACGATCCGGCTGAAACTGCGCTACTTTATCGGCGCAACGGGGCCGCAGGGATCGTGACAGCACGCGACTCGCTGGTATCCCGTATCGTCGCGGCAAGCCTGCGCCGGGCCGGGCTGACGCTGGTCATCGCGCTAATCCTCGCCTTGGCCGCGCTGATCCTGGTCAGCCAGCGGTTTGCGATGACGACAGACACGGCGGCGTTGATTTCGGCCGATGTCGATTGGCGCAAGCACGAGATCGCCATGGAGACGGCCTTTCCGCAATTGCGCGATGCGATGGTGATCGTGGTGGACGGAGCAACCCCGGAACTCGCCGAAGACGGGGCCGCGCGGCTTGCCCTGCGGCTGGACGCCGACAAGGCCCATTTTCGCGTGGTCAGCCGCCCCGATGGCGGCGACTTCTTCGGTCGCGAGGGGTTGCTGTTCAGCTCGGTGGCGGACGTAAAGTCGGCGACCCAGGCGCTGATCGATGCCCAGCCCCTGCTCGGCCCGCTGGCCGCCGATCCGTCGTTGCGCGGGGTTGCCAATGGCCTGTCGACGATGGCCGACGGGGTGACCACCGGCGCGGTGCCGCTCAGCCGGATCGGCCGACCGGTCCGCGCACTGGCCACCGCGACCGACGGCGTGCTGACCGGGCATCCGGTGCCGTTTTCGTGGCAGGCGCTGTTTGCCGGCCAGGGCGGCGCCCTGTCCCCGCCCCGCCGCCGCCTGGTGCTGGTCCAGCCGGTACTCGACCATGGTGCGCTGATGCCCGGCGAAGCGGCCACCGCCGCGGTCCGGGCGGCGGCGTCCGGGCTGGGACTGGACGCCGCGCATGGCGTGACCGTGCAACTGACCGGCGAAGTTCCGCTGTCCGACGAGGAATTCGCCTCGATCCAGGACAATATCGGGCTCGTCGCGCTGGTGATGCTGGCCGCGATGCTGCTGACCTTGTGGTTCGCCACCCGCTCTGTCAGGCTTGTCGCGGCGATCCTGATCACGATCGTGCTGGGCCTGCTGGTGACGATGGCGCTGGGCCTGCTGGCGGTCGGGCGCTTCAATCTGATTTCGGTCGCCTTTATCCCGCTGTTCGTCGGGCTGGGGGTCGATTTCTGTATCCAGATCTGCGTCCGCTATAATGCAGAGCGGGCGTTGGGCAGCGATGCGGCGGCGGCGCTGTTGCAGGCGACCCACGCGCTGGAACGGCCGCTGGTCCTGGCCGCCGGTGCAATTTTCCTTGGCTTTGCAGCGTTTTTGCCCACCGCCTATGTCGGCATCGCCGAATTGGGCGTGATTGCCGGCATCGGCATGATCGTCACCCTGGCGCTCAGCCTGACCGTGCTGCCGGCGCTGGTCCTGCTCTTGGGCGCGGGCAAGCCGGGGCACGATGCCGGTCTGCCGGCGCTGGCCCCGCTCGACGGCTGGCTGGCACGGCATCGCGTCGCCGTACTGTGGTCGTTTGTCGTCGCGCTGGTCGCCAGTGTGGCGCTGCTGCCGCGGGTAAGCTTTGATTTCAATCCGCTCCACTTGCGCGATCCGCATGGCCCGGCGATGCGGGCGCTGCTCGACCTGACCCGCGACCCCGATCGCACACCCCAGACCATCGACGTGCTGGCCGCCAACCCGGCCGAGGCCAAAGCGCTGGCGGCAAAGCTGTCGACGCTGCCGGAGGTTTCGCAAGTCGTCTCGCTCGACAGCTTTGTGCCGGCGGACCAGCCGCCCAAGCTGGCGTTGATCCAGGACGCCTCGCTGCTGCTGGATGTGACGCTGAATCCGCTCGACACCGCAGCGCCGCCCGGTGACGGCGACCTGGTCAACGCGCTGCGGCAAAGCGCCGCCAAATTGCGCGCCGCTGCCGGCGATGGCCGGGCGTCGGGCGCAGCCGATGCGTTGCGGCTGGCCCATGATTTCGACCGCTTGGCGCAAGCCACGCCCGCGCAACGCGCACAATTGAACAGCGTGCTCGCAACGCCGCTTGGCGTGATGCTGAACCAGATGCGCGCTGCATTGCAGGCCGGGCCGGTTACGCGCGCGGATCTGCCGCCCGACCTGGTGCGCGACTGGCTTACGCGCGATGGCCGCGCCCGGCTGGAGGTCTTTCCCAGCGGCAATGCCAACGACAATCACGTGATCCGCCAGTTTGGCGCCGCAGTCGCCCGCATAACGCCGGCGATTTCCGGCCTGCCGGTCGCCACGCGGGCGGCCGCGACCACGGTTGCCAACGCCTTTATCGAGGCGGGCATTCTCGCCTTTGTGCTGGTCAGCCTGTTGCTCTACGCCATGCTCCGCAATGCGCGTGAAGTGCTGTTCACGTTGGCCCCGGTCGTGCTGTCGATCTTCCTGACGCTGGGCAGTTGCGTGCTGATCGGTCAGCCGATCAACTTTGCCAATATCATTGCCTTTCCGCTGCTGCTGGGCGTGGGCACCGCGTTCCACATCTATTTCGTCATGGCCTGGCGCGGCGGTGCGAACGGCCTGTTGCAATCGAGCCTTGCCCGCGCGGTGCTGTTCAGCGCGCTCGCCACCGGCAGCGCCTTTGGCAGCTTGTGGCTGTCGCATCATCCCGGCACCGCCAGCATGGGCAAGATCCTGATGATCTCGCTGGTCTGGACGCTGATCTGCGCGCTGATCTTTGAACCCGCGCTGCTCGGGCCGCCGCGATCGGCGCAGGATCGGTAATGCAATCAATGCCCGGCACCCCGCGCGCATACGCCGATTGACGTAGACGCGCTCACCCCTGCGCACTTGCAATACCGGTGGGGATAACCCATCTTGCTTTTGCCTTTCAGGCATCCTCTCCCAAACTTTTCAATGGCTGGCGTTCGCGCCGGCCATTTTTTTTGGACCGCAAAGTCGCCGTTTGGCGCTTCCGGCGTGGGCGATGTTCACCATCTTGTGAAATTTGACCAAATTTGCTCCGAATTCGGCAATATATCTCTCGCCAAAATGGAGGTAACCTAGTAAGAGAACTGATCGAAAAAGACGCAAGGACCTACCCGTTATGGCTGACGAAACATTGCTCCGGCTCGCCGCTGATATCGTTGCGGCCCATGTCAGCCACAATTCGGTGGCAGCCAGTGATGTCGCAACGCTGATACAATCCGCATACACGTCCCTGGCCAAGCTTGGCGAAGTGCAAGTGCCGGTTGAAGAAAAGCGCGAGCCTGCTGTCTCGATCCGTTCGTCGGTCAAGTCCGATGCGATTGCCTGTCTTGAATGCGGCGCCAAGTTCAAGATGCTGAAGCGCCATATTTCGACCGATCACAATCTGACGCCCGAAGGATACCGGGCGCGCTGGGGATTGCCCGCGAGCTATCCGCTGGTCGCGCCCGACTATGCTGCCAAGCGCAAGGAACTGGCAGTGAAGATCGGTCTCGGCCGCAAACCGGCGCCAGCCCCTGCGCCCGTCAAGGCGAAAGCGCCTCGTCGCAAGAAACTGGCGCCAGCCTTCGAAGAAACCGGCAAACCCGGCTGAGTGGGTCGCCTGCCACCCATCAGGCACGCGTGGCGATGCGATTGGTCGGTGCAGTGGCATTGATCTGACGACAGCGTCTCAAGATAGCGGGCGTTGCGAAGGACTTCGGCAGCATCGAGGGGGCCGCCGTGCCCCATGTGGAAACGGCTGCCGCCGCCCTGCACCGTGGGCGCCGGTTCACCGCGGAGACCGGCGAAACCCCGGCACGCGCGGTTGAACGCCTGCGATCCGAGGCGGCGCTGCCCAGGATCGAGGGCACGACAGAGCCGCTCGACCAGATTGCGCTCCAGGTCAGATTTGGCGACAGGGAACGCATGCGCCGGGTGTGCCTGCGGATCTACGGACAAACGCCCCAGGCGCTGCGCCGCAAAGGACGTGCGCTGGCGTAGGCAAAGCGCAAGCCGGCATTATTCCCGCCGAATGTCGCACGAATGAGCACTGCGTTCGCGCCCTGCGACACCGACCTCTCGCCCGCCAAATTGCAAAAAGGCCCGGCCGTGCGAACACGACCGGGCCTGATCCGCAGCGCGCGAGCGATCAGAAGTTGAAGCGTACCGAGCCGCCGAAGTGATAGCTGGCATCGATGCCCGCACCGGCATCCAGATTGAACTGGAGCGTGCGGGTGGCATTCAGCTTCACCCCGCCGCCCGCGCTGAAGCGATCGCGCGAAAGGCCGGTGTTGGCGACCGTGAAGCTGGTGTCTTCAACGCTGACATGGGCGGTGATATCGGTCAACTGGTGACCGAATTCATGCTCAAAGGTGCCATTGGCATAGACCTGGACCACCGGCGACAGCGTATAGCCCACCGTTGTGGCCAGGCGGCCGACATAGGCATCATGGGTCATGCGGTCCACGCTCATCAGGTCGAGCGTGTCGGCGCCGGTGTTCCCGCCGTCAAATTCGCTAAATCCGCTCAGGCGTTCGTGCATGCCCAGGAATTCGGCGGTGGTGTCGACGCGGACAGGGCCTGACTGGCGGAGATATTCCAGCCCTGCGCCATAGGTGAAGATGTTGCTTTTCACCCCGTCAAAGCTGGCCGTGCCGCTGTTGGTCAGACGCGTTCCGTCCGAGGTATAGGCGCCATAGAGCACCCGGCCGGTGACGCGCAGCGCCTGACCAAAGGCCACCGGCGCCGACACCCCGAGGCCGACCTGATCACCCAGCGAGCGATCCGAGAGAGTGCTGTTGTAGAAGTTGCCGTTCGAATGGCCATAGGACAGGGTGACCTGACCAAAGCCGAACTGATGCGCAATCCCCAGGTTGGAGGCATCGTCGCGCAACCGGTTCTGGACATAGCCGGCCTGACCCGAGCCGGTAATGCCGTTGCGGTTGAAGCTGCCGGTGGCATATGTGCGGCCCGGCGTCAGTGTGTCGTACCCGCCCAGTTCGGGCAAGTTGTCGAGCACCGAGAACTTCATCTGGTCGGTGATCCCGGCATAGGCTTCGGGCGACCAGCGGGCGAACACGCCGGCGACCGAGGCGGGATTGCCGGCCAGCGCGCCGGTGACATAAGTCATCAGATTGCCGCCATAGTATTGCGGCACCCCGCCCGCATCGTTGACCATCAGCGCCTTGGCAATGGCAGCCTGATTGGGAGTGGTCGAGATGGCGGCGGTAAAGCTGGCCGGAGTATAGCTGCCAAGGCCGATCAACGTGCCGGTCGCCAGATTGAAAATGGCATTGCCGGAATAACCGGTCATCGAGACCGAACCGAACTGGCCCGAAATACTGCCCTCGGCAAACTTGAACAACTGCACGCCCTGGCCCAGCGCCAGATTGAAAGTGTTGGCCACCGACTTGCTGATCGCCAGAGTCGCGTTGCCTGAAAGGGTCAAGGCGCCGGTGACGACAATCAGGTCGTTGCCCCCGACTTTGCCCGCCCCCGCCGTGCCGTCAACCTGCATCGCGGCGGTGGCATTGTTGCCAAGCACCAGATTTTTGACGGTAATGACACCCGGCGAGTTGCCCGGCGCGATCGTGCCTGCGCTGGTGCCGCCGACATAGACCGTGCCCGAGATCGAACCGTTGCCGGTGATCGACGAACCGCCCGTCACATATGTGGTGCCACTGTTCAGGCTGCCCGCATCGGCGCCCGCCTGGCCCAGATCGATGCCATTGCCCAGATGCAGCGTGGCGCCATCCGACAGCGTGGTGGTGGTAGCGTTGGCCGTGCCTTCCAAATTGAGCGTGCCGCCCGTCAGGTTCAGACTGGCGGTGGTGATGCTGCCGGTCTGGCCCACCGTCACCGTGCTGCCGTTGCCGACAGTGAATGTGCCGCCGGTGTTGTTGACCGCGCTGTTCAGCGTGAACCTGCCTGCGCCCACGCTGATCGACCCGGCGCCGTTGATCGTGCCGTCGAAGCTGCCGCCATCGTTCAGCGTCAGCGTCGAGGTCCCGATGTCGAGCGTGCCGGTGCCGGTCAGGTCATGGATCGTCTGATCGGCCTCCAGAGTCAGCGTCCCCGCCGTGTCGATCAGGACGTTGAGCGCGCTGTCGAGCAGGTTCTTGGTGGCGACCGTCACGCCGCCGGCATAGATATTCAGGCTGGCGGCGGCGAAGCTGTCGGCCACGCCGTTGAGCGTCAGCGTGCCGGTGCCATATTTGTTGACCGTGCCGCCGCCCGCGATGCTGCCCGAATACGTGCCATTGGCAGTCTGGTCGAGGTTGTAGGTGCTGCCCGCCAGATTGATCGTGCCGCCGCTGCCCGACAGCGTCCCGGTGATCAGCCCCCCGTTGGCGATCAGCGATCCGACGTTCTGGACAAAATTGCCTGCGACCGTCAGCAGGTCATTGGCAACGATGCTGCCGCTGTTGACCAGACTGCCGAACACCGGTGCGCTGCCGGTATCAAGCGTCATGGCGCCGCTGTTGCTGACCGCGCCGACCACCGCCAGGCTGCCGACGGCATCGAGCGTACCGCTGTTGGTCAGGCTGCCCAGCGTGGTGGTGCTGCCCGCCAGCAGGTTCAACGTGCCGGTGTTGCTGACAGTGCCGCCCACGGAGAGCTGCCCCGCGCTCGTCAGCGTGCCGTCGTTCGACAGATTTCCGGCGATCTGCGCCGCAGCGGTCGAGGCAAGGGTCATGACCGCCCCGGCTGCGTTGGACACCGCGCCCGATGCCACCAGCAACTGGTCGATTGTCGCGGTGCTGGTGTTGGTCAGTGTGGTCAGGCCCAGGTTGGCGGTGGCGGTCAGGGTGCCGCCGTTCGTGATCGACCCGACCACATCGGCCGTCCCCATGACAAGGGCGGCACCGTTATCGACAGCAATGGCCAGCGTATCGGCCAGCGTACCGCCGCCGGTGGTATCGAGCGTGCCTGCGGCCACGATCAGGCCACCGGTAAAGCTGTTGCTGCCGGTCAGGTTGAGCGTGCCGGCCCCAGCCTTGACCAGCGACCCCGCGCCGATGAAGCTGCCGGCATAAGTGCTGTTGCCCGACTGGTTGATCGTCAGGGTGTTGGCCACCGTGCCGTCCGCACCGCCCAGCCCCACGACCCCGCTGCCGGCTCCGCCGAACCCGGTGGTCGAGATGGTGCGGCTGGCCGCGCCGTTGGCATCACCCAGCACGACCAGCGCGCCGTCATTGGTCACGCTGCCCGCAGCGGTCAGGTCTGCGCCCAGGTTCCACTGCGCGCCGCTGGCGTTGGTGACATTGCCGCTGCTGGTCAACGCGCCGGTCTGGCTCACCAGGCCGCTATTGGTCACTGTGCCTGCGCTGGTGGCCCCGCCGAACGAGGCGCTGCCGCTGTTGGTGATGGCACCGATGCTGGCATTGCCAGCGATGCTCAGCATACCGCTGTTGTCCAGATCGCCGGTGGTGGCGCCCGCGCCAAAGCTGATCGTTCCGCTGTTGGTCACCCCACCGACGGCGGCAGTGCCGCCGATCATCAGCAGGCCGGTGTTGGTCACCGCCCCGATGTTGGCCGTGCCGCCCACCAGGAACGTCCCGTCATTCGACACCGCGGCGCCAGCCGTGGTCAGCGCACCGGTCACCGACAGGGTGCTTGACGCCGCGTTGGTGATGGCCGCCGTGGCGGCATCGCCGTCGATCGCCAGCGAACCGCTGTTGGTGACGATACCCGCGTTGGCATTGCCACCGATGGTCAGCATGTCGGCGTTGGTGACGTCGCCCGTGGCGGCTGCGCCAACAACGTCCATCGTCCCGTTGTTCGTCACTGTACCCGCGGCCAGATTGCCGCCGACCGTCAGCACACCGCCGGCGTTGTTGGTGATGACAGCGCCGCCCGTCGACAGCGTGCCGGCCACGCCGATGCTGCCGCTATTGGCGATGGCGCCGGTGTTGGCATTGCCGCCGATAGTCAGCATGCCGGCATTGGTGACGTCGCCCGTGGTGGCTGCGCCAGCAACGCCCATCGTGCCATTGTTCGTAACTGTACCCGCGGCCAGATTGCCGCCGATCGTCAGCACACCGCTGGCGTTGTTGGTGATGACGGCGCCGCCCGTCGACAACGTGCCGGCCACGCCGATGCTGCCGCTATTGGCGATGGCGCCGGTGTTGGCATCGGCGCCCAGTTGCATGGTGCCGGTGTTGTTGATCGCCGCGCTGGTCAGCCTTCCCGTCAGCGACAGGCTGCCGCTGTTGGCGATCGTGCCGGCATTCAGCGTGCTGTTGGCCAGAATGGTCCCGGCATTGGTGATGTCATTGGTGGTCAGCGCGCCATAGGCCGTCAGGTCCGTGCCCGACGCAAGATTGACGCTGGTCAGCAGTTCCGCGCCGCCCAGGATAACCTGGCCGCCGGTAATGGTCAGATAGCCGCCGGACGAACGGTTCATCAATGTGCCCACGGCGCTGCCCAGCAGCGTGGAGACGGTGCCGTTCTGCACGGTCAGGCCGGTCAGCGAATTCTGGCCCGTCAGGTAAAGCGTGCCCGAATAGTCGGTATCGCCCACCAGCAGCGTTCCGTTGGTGATGTTGCCCGCGATGTTGGCATAGGCGGTGCCGGCCGCATTGGCATAGACCGCGATCTGGCCCTGGTTGCCGTTGAGGTTGATGTTGTTCATCAGCGTGACAACGCCGGTCGCATCCGCCGCATCCGACCCGAAGATCAGCGTGCTGCCCACCGGCACGAAGTTGCCCGACCCCCATGTCAGGAGCTGGCCATGGCCGCCGTTGATCGAACCGAAGTTGAGCGTCAGCCCCGCCGCAGTCGCGGCAAAGCCGCCGCTGCCGCCCCAAGAGATCTGCGTGTCAAGCGTGCCCACCCGCCGTGTCAGCGTGCCACTGGTCAACCAAGTGCCCGCGTCGACTGTCGAGAGGTTGTTGTTGATGCTGCCGGTGCCGTTGAAGGCGACATGACTGTCGACGTTGATACCCACGCCATTGTCGGCCTCCAGCGTCGCGCCATTGACATAGGTCGTGCCGGAATAGGTATCGGTCCCCAGCAATTGCACGGTGCCGCCGCCGGTGATGATCAGGCTGGCGCCATTGCCCGCCGCATAAGCGGCGTTCGCGATGCTGGACGCGCTGTTGTCGGCGATGGTGCCCAGGAACGTGATGGTATTGCCCACACCTGGTGCCAGCGTGACCGTCGATCCCGTCATCATGAAAAGGTCGCTGCCCGCCGAATCGCCCGCCATGCCGCCATTCAGGCTGCTGCCCGCCAAGGTGGCATTGCCGGCAAAGGTCGCATTGCCCGTCACTGTCAACGAACCGCCGCTGTTCACGAAGATCGCGCCGCCATAACCCGATCCGCCGCCGCCGCCTGCGCCCGATGTGCCGTCGCCGTTGTTCTCGGTGCCGGTCGAACCCACACCACCGCCGAAACCGCCCGCGCCACCCGCGCCGTCGCTGCCGTTCGCGCCGGGCAGGTTGCTGCTGAGCGCCGTGCTGCCGCCGACGCCGCCCGTGCCGCCCGAACCGCCGCCCGCACCAAAGCCGCCTGCGCCGCCTGCACCGGCATTGCCGCCGGCACCACCGATCCCGCCGCCCGCGCCGACCGCATTGCCGCCCGTGCCGCCCGCACCACCGGTGCCGCCGCCGAACAGAGCGCTGCCCCTGCCGCCATTGCCGCCAGTCGCACCTGCGCCGCCATTGCCCGCAGCGCCGGTCGCATAGGCACTGATGGTCACTTGCAACTGATAGGTCGCCTCCGCTGACGCAATCGCCAGATCCTGGGCATTCTCGGACGCTTCATCGGCAGCCATTTCGGTGAACAGCCCCGCCAGTTCCTCGAAGCTGGGTGCCAGGTCGATCGTCGTGGGGCCACCAAGATTGGCGCCCGCCGCCGCTTCCACGCCCAGCGCGGCAAAGGACGCCGCCAGTTCGGTATAGCTCGACGTCTGGACCAGCGAGGACGCGGCCTTGGCCACATCATAAGCCGAAGTCAGAGTCGTCAGGACGGTGTCCGCCGTGGTCACATCGCCGTCGGATCCATTGCCGCCGGTGCCGCCGGTGCCGCCAATGCCGCCGGCGGCATTGGCCCCGGCGCTGCCATTGTAGCCAACGCCGCCATTGCCGCTGTTGTAATAGGCATAGTCAGAGGCCGCATTCGCGCCTGCGACGCCCGAAGCCGCGACGCTCGGGGCGGTCAGGCCGTTCATCGCACCGCCGGTGGTGCCGATGCCCCCGGTGCCGCCAGTGGCCGTGTTGCTGCTGAACGAGACGTTGTTGAGCGTCAGCTTTTCGCCGGAATCAACATAGAACACCCCGCCAAGCCCGCCGCCGCCACCGGAGCCCGTGCCGCCGACCGTGTTGAAGTTGGTGAAGAGCGTGTTGGTCGTGCCAGAGCCCACCGTGACATTGTTGCCATTGACAGAAATAACCGGGTTGGTGGACGAACCGTTGATGACACCGGGGTTAGCTGGGGACTGCGCAAGCTGGCTGGTCAGGACATAGCCGCCGGTGCCGTTGCCATCGACGACAGTGGTGCCATCCTGGTTCGACACGACAGCAGCCGGCGCCGCGGCACGGGCGTTTGCGCCGGTGAGCGCAAGGCTGAGGGCCAGAGTCGACGTGGAGAGAAACCGCACTTTCAGCGAGAGCATAAAATCCCCTATTATTCAGCCACCTATGAGGGCGTTGTGCTTGATGCGCCGGGGGCTCTAGAGCGACTTTGTGAACAAAACAATAACCGGACGCTGGTGGAAAAATATATTTATCAATACCTTGAACGCCGCGTGTTCTTGGTGATAAGTCGCCACACAGGCCCACACCCCAGCGCTGGAACAGCGCGACGGATCGTGTCCAGCCTGTGTTGTTTCAGTCCTATTTGGTTATTTTTTTCGTCGAATCGGGCGAAGTGTTTGGCACCGGGCGTTCGGAAGCAACGATTGTGCCGACCAGACAGATGTCACAAATACCCCGGGCGCTAACCATGCGGGATTTTATCAGGCCTGGCCAAGATCCGTGACAATGGCGCCGACCCAAATCGGCCGGATACGCGCAAATGCGAACGACTCATCGCGAAGCGCGGCACACCGTGACAATGGCATGCGACGCGCGAACCTTCGCAGCGAACCGAAATGGCAACTTGACGGCGCGGCATGTTGCGCGCCCGCCGATCCACAATTGTTCGCGCGGCCGGCTTCTCCCGGATTATTTGATCGAAACAAAGCGTCCGGGAAGGCCGTAATTTGGACCGACCTGGTCCGTTCCCGTCATCTGTGCCTGGCGCAACAACAGTCCGGTCGCAGTCTCGCGGTCCACGGCGGGCGAGAACAGATAGCCTTGCCCGAACAGACAACCCAACTGGCGCAGCACCGATGCCTGTTCTTCGTGTTCGATGCCTTCCGCGATCACCCGAATGTCGAGCTTGGCTGCAATGCCGAGCAGGCCTTCCACGATGGCCATACTCGGGCCACCGGACGTCAGTTGATCGACAAAGGACTTGTCGATCTTGATGATGTCGACCGGCACTGTCAGCAGATGGGTGAGCGATGCGAATCCCGTTCCGAAATCGTCAAGCGCCACCCGCAGCCCACGGGCGCGCAGCGATTTGATCTCCCGCTCGACGACCGGGTCTTGCTGTCCGAGATAAACCGACTCGGTGACTTCCAGAATGACGTACTCCAGCGGCACATTCTCGCGTCCAAAAGCCGTTGCGAGGCGTTCGTACAACGTTCCGCTGTGGAAGTCGGCCGAGGAGATATTGATCCCGACATATGGGAACGGAATCCCGATATCCAGCCACGCCCGGACATCGGCTGCGACCCGTGACAGCATGCACTGCGCCAGGTCGGAAGCCACCTGTACATCGACGGTCGCCTGATGAAACGACGCTGCAGAAACGATATCACCATTTGGCTTGCGAAGGCGGCAAAGCGCTTCCATGCCCACCAATTCGCGCGTATCGAGCCGGACGACCGGCTGATAATAGGCGTCGACCCTGCCCTCGCGAAGCGCGGTATGCACATCGCGTATGACCTCGATCCGGTGTGTAATCGCGGTACCAATCCCCGGCCAATACCGCACGAATCCGCCACGTCCTGTTTCTTTCGCGTGATAGAGTGCAAAGTCGGCATGCTCACGCACGGTTTCGGTATCACGATCGTCAGGCGAAACTGCGGCGCCGCCGATCGTTGCGCGCGGAAGAATCATATGTCCCGCGCAATTTGTCTCGATGCCCAGAGCTTCGAGAACCCGCGAGGCCGTTCGGTCAAGGTCGGCAACCGCTTCGGCAGCCTGGACGATCACTGCGAACTCATCCCCGCCAACGCGAAAAACCCGGTCTGGCTGCATCGTTGACCGGATGCGCATCGCCACGGCCTGAAGGAGGTCGTCGCCGGCCTGGTGTCCGAATGTGTCGTTGATCGTCTTCAGATTGTCGAGATCGATCACGAGGAGCGCCCAAATGCCCGGCTCCACGCAAGAAAGATTGGCCAGCGCCGCGTTGAAACTTGACCGGTTCGGCAGGTCGGTGAGTGCGTCGACAGAGGCGCGGCGCTCCTGCTCAAGCACACGCTCGTGTCGTTCAAGTGCGATACCGCAGAGATGGGTGCAGGCACTCACAATCTCTTCCTCACGCTGGCTAGGCCCGCGCTTTTCCTTGAAATAAAGCGCGAAGGTTCCCAGCACTTCGCTTTTTGCGTTGCAGATCGGCATCGACCAGCAGGCCTTGAACCCGAATGGCAGCACATAGGCTTTGTAGGCTGTCCAGCGTGGGTCGGTCTCGATGTCGGTCACGCCCACCGCGCGCCTCAGGTAGGCGGCGCTACCGCAGGAACCGACATTGGGACCGGTCATGATGCCATCGATGCACGCCGCGAATTCCCGGGGCAGGCTCGGTCCGGCGAGCGGGCGCAGGATTCCGTTGCGCTCCACCCGAAGTACCGAGCACGCCGTATCCAGAAGGGTTGCCTCTATTTCGAGACAAAGACGTTTCGCCGTCGTTTCGAGCGGTTCACCTATGGCGATCATCTCAAGAATGATGTTCTGGAGGCGCAGCACGGACATATGCCAATTCGCAACTGAGGGCTCGATCTCACAACCCTACGACATCGGGGTAAACCGGACATGAAGGTGGCTGGAAATACCCCCCCAGGAGCCAAGAAAATGCGATCGGTGTCACCGGCCCCGCCTTGCCGGGGTTGGTCCCCGGACCTGGTGCAGATTCCGTCGGTAGCGCTGCCGGCCGGACGCGCGGTTGCAATTTTGCGCGGTCGCGTCCGGCCAATGGGGTGGGGGCCCAAGACTTTGAAGAGTCGCGGCGCAGTCCACAGGTGAAAAACGCACCGCCTGAAGGGAAAATGTTCGGGAGGTGTGCCCGTGTGAACACCGCAATCTGAACCGAAAACCCAGATATGTCGCGGGGGATCTCCGAGTATCCCGTCGTCAAGCCCATACCCCTGAACGAGATGTCTTTCCGCCGGACGTCGACGTACCGGCATTGCTCAATGATCCATCGCGTTGCTATCATCCTTGCATGAAGAAACCATCCCCGGAACAGCGGCGCGAACTGGGCAAGTTCCTTTCAGATCAGCGCGCGCAACTGCGCCCGGCCGAGTTCGGCCTGCCCGAGGGGCCGCGCCGGACACCAGGTCTGCGCCGCGAAGAAGTGGCCGTGCTCGCCGGCGTCAGCGTCAGTTGGTACACCTGGCTCGAACAGGGCCGCGATATTCAGGCTTCGGCCGACACGCTGCGGCGGGTCGCCAAGGTCCTGAGGCTCGATCGTGTCGAATCCGACCATCTGTTCGCCCTGTCCTCGCGCGCGCCTCCGCCGGCCGTGAGCGACCAGACGGTGAGCGATGGGTTGCGTTTGCTGGTCGATGCGATCGACCCGGTCCCGGCCTATATCCGCAACACCCGGCTGGATATTCTGGCGTGGAACGGCGCCATCGTCGATCTTCTGGTCGATTATGGATCGCTTCAGCCCCATGAGCGCAACACCCTGCGGCTGCTGTTTCTGTACCGGCCCTATCGGACGCTGATCCTCGATTGGGAACAGATGGCGCGGGGCATGATCTCGACGTTCCGCGCGGCGCGGGCGCGGGCGCAGGATCAGGCGCCGTTCGACCGCCTCGTCGATGAGCTTGGCAGCCTGAGCGAGGAGTTCCGCGCCTGGTGGCCCGATACGCATGTGCAAGGGTTTGACGAAGGCAGCAAGCGGCTGCGGCATCCGACCATGGGACACATCGAATTCACCTACATCGCGCTCGCGCCCGAAGGGCGGCCGGACTTGTCGCTGGTGACCTACATCCCCCGGCCCGCTGGCAGGGAGTCGCAGTCATAGGATAACAAGACGCCTTATTGGGCGTTTCGCATCGACCTAATTGGCCTTTCAGAGCAGTCGTTCGCCATCCCCGACGAGACGCTGTTCCCAACCGTCATGGAGGCTGTGATGCTCAATCCTGTTACGAACCCGACCGCCGGCGCGGTCTCGCGCAATCCCGTCAACAACTATGTCATTGCGTCCTATCCCTATCAAACGCCCGACGAAGTCGAACGCACGCTGCGCGAAAATGCGATGGCGTTTCGCCTGTGGCGGGCCACGCCGATGGCCCATCGGATAACGGCTTACCGCCGTCTGGCCGCGACACTGCGCGAACGCTCGGAAGCGCTGGCCGCGATCATCACCGCCGAAATGGGCAAGACGATCGGCGCCGCGCGTGCCGAAGTCGAAAAATGCGCCGCAACGATCGACTGGATTGCCGACAACGGTCCGGCGATCCTGGCCGACGAACCGGTCACGGTCGATGGCAACGATCAGGTGCATGTCTCCTATCTGCCGATCGGCACGATCCTCGCTGTCATGCCGTGGAATTTCCCGCTGTGGCAGGTCATCCGAGCGTCGGGCCCGATCATGCTGTCCGGTAACGGTTTTCTGCTCAAGCATGCGCCCAATGTGATGGGATCGGCCTATGCCTTGCAGCAAGTCTATGAGGACGCGGGTTTCCCGAGCGGCCTGTTCACCACGCTGAACGCCGACAACGACACCGTCGCGCGGGTGATCGCCGATCCGCGTGTTGCCGCGGTTACCTTGACCGGCAGCATGCGCGCTGGCGCAGCCGTTGCGGCAACCGCCGCCAGGGCATTGAAGAAGAGCTTGCTTGAACTCGGCGGGTCGGACGCGTTCATCGTGCTGGCCGATGCCAACATCGATCTGGCGGTCGAAGCCGCAATCCAGGCCCGGTTCCAGAACGCGGGTCAGGTGTGTCTGGCGGCCAAGCGGTTTATCCTGGAGCGGCCGATCGCGGAGGAATTCACGCGCAAGTTCGTGGCCGCGGCAAAGACGCTGAAGGTGGGCAACCCGCTCGATCCTTCAACCGCAATCGGACCGATGGCGCGCAGCGACTTGCGCGATGAATTGCACAACCAGGTCGTGCGCACGCTGGCCCAGGGTGCGAAGCTGCTGCTGGGCGGCAAGAAGGTTGCGGGACCCGGCAATTACTACGAGCCGACCGTGCTTGGCGATGTCGCGCCCGGCATGGCAGCGTTCGACGAGGAAACCTTTGGCCCCGTCGCCGCCCTCACCATCGCCGATGATGTCGAACATGCGATCGAACTGGCCAATACCAGCGACTATGGACTGGGCGGCAATCTGTGGACCGCAGACGTTGCCCGTGCCCAGCGCATTGCTCGACGTCTGGAAACCGGTGGTGTGTTCATCAACGGCTTCAGCGCCTCAAACGTGCGCATCCCGGTCGGCGGGGTCAAGAAGAGCGGCTACGGGCGAGAACTCTCGCACTTCGGCCTGCGCGAATTCACCAATGCCCAGACCGTCTGGGCCAAGACGGTCGATTGACCGGCGCAAGGGCGAACCGTCAGCCAGGACGGTTCGCCCCCCCTGCATTATTTCAACATCAACATTGCCATCAGGAGCACCGGCCATGTCTACCGCCAATTCCAGCCCCGTCCTGCAGCCTGTCACGATCGGTGACCTGCACCTCAAAAACCGCATCGTCATGGCGCCGATGACGCGCAGTCGTTCCGATGACTCGGGTATCGTGCCCGACTATGCCGCAGACTATTACGCGCAGCGCGCCGGCGCCGGACTGATCGTCACCGAGGCAACCAACATCTCGGCACAGGCGCGCGGCTATCCGCGCACGCCCGGTATCTGGTCCGACCCGCAGATCGCCGCGTGGCGCCGCGTGACCAAAGCGGTGCATCGCGCCGGTGGCACAATCGTGCTGCAACTGTGGCACACCGGCCGAATTTCCCACCCCGACATGCACGACGGCGCCCTGCCCGTCGCCCCGTCGGCGATCCGGCCAGTCGGTCAGATCCGGGTGCACGACGGCATGAAGGATTTCGTCACCCCGCGCGCGCTTGCCACGGACGAGATCCCCGGCATCATCGAAGATTATCGCCGCGCGGCCGAGAACGCGAAAAGCGCGGGCTTTGACGGCGTCGAGGTGCATTCCGCCAACAACTATCTGCTCGAACAGTTCGTGCGCGACAGCACCAACCATCGCACCGACCAATATGGCGGCTCGATCGAAAACCGCCTGCGTTTTCCGCTCGAAGTGGTCAAGGCGGTCGTCAACGTGTGGGGCGCAAAACGCGTCGGCATCCGCATCTCGCCGGTCACGACCACGCCGGGCGAAACACCGCTCGACAGCACGACGATGGACACGTTCGGCGCCTATATCGACGCACTGTCCGCGCTCGGCCTGCTGTACCTGCACGACATCGAAGGCGTGACCCAGGTAAGCCGCGAGACATCGGGCGATCTGGATTTCGCAACGCTGCGCGCGCGTTTCAACGGCGACTATATCGCCAACAACCAGTATACGCTCGACCTCGCCGAGGCGGCGCTGGCGGCCGGCAATGCCGACCTGTTCAGCTTTGGCCGCCCGTTCATCGCCAATCCGGATCTGGTCGACCGCTTGCGCGTCGGCGCGGCGCTCGCCGAAGCGCCCAAGCAGTATTGGTATGGCGGCGATGCAACCGGGTATTCCGACTGGCCCGGCCTGCACGGTCAGATCGCCGGGACACAGCCAGCGCGGCCGCTCGCCATCGGAGTGGCATGATGGACGACGACACATGCCCGCCATCGCGCGCCGGCGCGATGGCCAACATCAGGGGCGTCATATTCGTGGTGCGCTGTGCCGGCGCGGCAACGGCTGCCTATGCGCTGGCCGGGTGGCTTGGCCTGCACGAGGCCGCGTGGACAGCCATATCGGCCGTGGTCGTGTCGCAGGAACAGCTTCACGAGACGCAGTCTTCGCTGACCAGCCGCCTGCTTGGCACCGCGATCGGAATTGTCGTGACGATCCTGGTGAGCGCGGCGGCACGCGAAATCGCCGCGCCGACAACCGCACAAATGGCGATTTCAGTGGCCATCTGCGCGGGTGTTGCCCACCGCCACGCCCAATTTCGGGTCGCCATGTGGACTTGCCCGATCCTGCTGAATGCGACATCGGGCTGGCCGGTCACCACCGTGGCACTGCTGCGCGGGAGCGAAATCGCCATGGGCGCGCTGATCGGCTGGCTGTTCCATTGGACCGGAGAATGGTTCATCGACGCCATCCCAGGCTAACGCAATCGGGCCGGGGTGTGAAACATGCAGCGGTACCGGGCGGGGCCAATCGCCCTTTACGCGTTCCCTTATTCAGCAAAACCCTGGCATTTTGAATGCATACCGGGTGCTCTTGGTAGATGACGTTGGTTTGAGGCGTTTTTTCGGATGGCTCGTAATTGTCGGCGAACGGGCGCTCGAGCGGCGGTTCCAAAAATCGCAAGGCCGGTGACTTTGCTTGGGCACTCATCATAAAGGACCGGATTGGAACTGGCAGGTATGGGGTTGTCTCCGGACTTGAAAGACCTGTTGAGCAAGCAAGAATTTACCATGCCCACCTGATCTTCGCCGCTCCGCGAACGGAGCAGCGAAGATCGAGCGAGATGTCAGGCACGGTTATCCAGTTCGGCAACGCCGCTCTGGCGGTCGGCATAGGCAGCCTGGAAGCTGGGGCGCTGCTGCCAACGCTTCCAGTAGGCATCGATGTGTTCGAAGCGCTCGTCCAGCGGGGTTGCGTTCACCGGGAACTTGGAGAAGGCGATGGCGGTCGCCAGCGTCATGTCCGAGAAAGTCGGCGCGTCGCCGCCCAGCAGCCATTGACGTCCGTCGGACAAGTGCTGGTTGACCAGGGCGGCATGGGCCAGCGCTTCCTTGCGGCAATGTTCGCCCCAGGCTTCGTTCTTGGTCAGTTCCAGCTTGAAGCCAAGCCCGGTGTGCAGGACGTGGAACGCGGTGACGATGCGATAAAGGATATGCACCCAGACGCGGTTGTCCCACATGTTGTCGAGACCCTGCTCGATCGCCGTTTCGCCCATGATCTTGCGACCCGGATAGGCCTGGTCGAGATACCGGACGATCGCAGCGGTTTCGGAAATGAAGCTGCCGTCAGCGAGTTCAAGCGTCGGCGTTTCGCCCCAGGGGTTCATCTTCAGATGCGGCCACTGGCGCTGCTCGCCACCGGGCGTCATGTCGTAGATGCGTTCCTGGAAAAGGTCGGCAATGCCCTTTTCGTGGATAAACAGACGCAAACGCTGCGGGTTGGGGAACGCGGAGGGCGAGGTGAAGAGGTGCAGTTTCTCGGTCATTGGTCTGGCTCCTTTGGTTGAGATGCTTCGAGTTTCTATCGACCTGTCGTCAGGTAGACGCCGCATGATTGCTCCTTGCATTTCGGCCTGTCAACAACTATCTGGTGTCAGGTAGATTTTTTCTGGAGACGAGTGATGGTTGCCAATACAAGAGACCGCGTGCTGGAAGCAGCGCGCCTGACCGTGCAGGACCTGGGTTATAGCGGGCTCAGCTTTCGCGAGCTCGCGAAGGATGTCGGCATCAAGAGTGCGAGCATCCATTATTATTTCGCCACCAAGGGCGACCTTGGTGCCGCGCTGGCGAGCCGCTATACGTCCTACTACAAACAATATCTCGACGACCTGCTGGAAAGCGGACTGGATCCCCTGACCTGCCTGCAGCACTACACAACCATGTGGGCCGATACTTTGCGCAATGATAACCGCATGTGCCTTGCCGGCATTCTCGCGGCGGAGCGAAACGAGTTGCCGGACGAAGTGCGGACAGAAGTGGTCAAATTTGGCGAGATGAATGTGGATTGGCTCACTCGGGTGCTGACAATGCTGGAACCCGCCGGTCCGACAGACCATCGTCGCCGCGCATCGGCAATCTTTGCAGCGGTGTCGGGCGCGCAGTTGATCGCCCACAGCCGCGGCGATGTCGCGGTCTATGATGAAATTGTCGCGACCTATCGGGCGATCGGATTCATTCCCTGATCCCGATCATGCAGACCCCGCCAGGAAGGCCTTGAGGAGGTGCCGGAAATTTGGACAGGGTTATAAGCTCATTCCGACCGTAGGAATGGACGGGAATGAAGACGACGAGGAAGCGGTACAGCGCGGAGTTCAAGGCCAAGATTGCGATGGAGGCGATCTGACGCTGGCGGAATTGGCCGCCAAACACGGTATTCACCACACGATGATCTGCGCGTGGAAGCGCCAGGCGGTGGAAGGCATGGTCAGCCTGTTCGACGGAGGAGATCAGGTCGCCAAGACGGCCAGCGACGCCGAAATCGAGAAATTGCACGCGAAGATCGGTCAGTTGCTGTTTGACAGCGATTTTTTAGCGAAAGCCTCCGGTCGATGAGCGCGGGCCAGAGGCGATTAATGGTCGAGCCCGCTCACCGGCAGTTGTCGATTACGGCGCAATGCCGCCTGCTGTCGATCAGCCGGTCGGCGTATTATTACGCCCCGGCGCCGGAATGCGCAGAGACGCTGGCGCTGATGGCGGTGATCGACACGGTGTTTCTGGATTGCCCATGGTACGGCAGCAGGCAAATGGCGCGGCATCTGCAACGCCTCGGCCATACTGTGGGCCGTCGGCGTGCCCGGCGTTTGATGGCAAAGATGGGGTTGGTTGCGATCTATCAGCGGCCACGCACCAGCGATCCGCACCCGGAACACCGGATTTATCCCTATCTTTTGCGCAATGTGCCCATCACGCGACCCAACCATGTGTAGTGCGCGGATGTGACGTATCTGCCGATGCGCCGGGCTTCCTCTATCTGGTGGCGATAATGGACTGGGCGACCCGCAAGGTTTTGGCGTGGCGCATATCGAATACCATGAATGCGGGCTTTTGCGCTGAGGCTTTGCTCGATGCCCTGGCCCGCCACGGGAAACCGGAAATCTTCAATACCGATCAGGGCAGTCAGTTCACCAGCAATGCCTTCACCGGCGTACTGCGCGCGGTAGAGATCAAAATCAGCATGGACGGACGGGGCCGCTGGATGGACAACGTCTTCATCGAGCGGCTGTGGCGATCGGTGAAGTACGAGTGCGTTTATCTGCACGCGTTCGAGACCGGAACCGAACTGCGGGCGGGCCTGGGGCGCTGGTTTACCTACTACAACCACCATCGGCCTCATTGTGCCCTTGCCGGGCAGACCCCGGCAGAGGCATATGGGAAAATCCGATCATCTGATCATGGGGGGCATGCCCCCCATGATCAGATGATCAAGCAGGCGGCGTAACAACACTGGAATGAGCTTAACTTAGCCGCAGAACTGTCCAGGAAGGCGGCACCACCCACTCCTCACTCTTGTCTGCACCGGCGCAATTCCACCCCGCAACGGACTGGGCTCCAGAATGGTGGTGAGTAAAACAAGGGGCATTAAATCAATAGAAACAACATTTTAAGCACGAAAAAGGCGCATGCGTAGTGAGTTTCCGTCCAGCGGCAAAGCACTGGGCGAAATCGTCAAGATTTTGATATAATTGAAGAAAAATGGTGCACCACGGTCGATGAAGATGAGCACTACGTTTACGCCATGGCACTATAACGCCCCGCAATCGCGCGACGCCAGAAACGTCCCTATGCAATACGCGACCGATCTGTATGTGCCGTCGCA